>Ga0172379_10002307_pt1 | contig 34215 bp, 30 predicted proteins | sample GrowelOW334metaG_FD_119756 | JGI IMG/M metagenome (GOLD analysis project Ga0172379, IMG submission 119756) | Groundwater microbial communities from an aquifer near a municipal landfill in Southern Ontario, Canada - Groundwater well OW334 metaG | ecosystem: Environmental > Aquatic > Deep... | reverse complement strand
TGCCGGCAACACCCACTTTTTTATCATCAGGTCTAGGTCTTCTATTAGTGCTGGCTTCTGCAGAAAATCATCCATACCTACTTCTAAACATTGCGCTCTGATAGCATGGCCTGTGAGAGCAATTATAGGCACTGGCTTTCTATTCTCTCTCAGCTCTGCTGCTCTAATAAGCTTAGTTGCTTCCCGCCCGTCAATGCCTGGTAGGCCGATGTCCATAAAAATCAGGATGACGTTTTCCGTGGGATGTTCCACCACTTTCTCGCCCGTATTCAAAACCTCACAATCATAGCCAAGGTGCTTTATAGACAGTTTGCCTACCATCTGTAGGGTGGGGTCATCTTCGACAAACAATATTAATCCGCTGGGCATTGCATTTCTCTAAAAGGGATACAGCACCAGAAAGTTGAACCTTTGCCAGCCTCGCTGTAGAAGCCAATTTCGCCATTCATGAGTTCGGTCAGGGTTCGACAAATGTGCAGTCCCAGCCCGGTGCCGCCATAAATTCGGGCGGTTGAATCTTCAGCTTGTACAAATGGTTCGAATAAATCTGCCTTGTGCGCATCGCTAATCCCAATGCCAGTATCGACAATTGATAATTTGAGAGTAGTGACATCGCTAGTTTGTTGAGTGACCTCAACAGACATTTTGATGCTGCCTTCTGCTGTAAATTTTATGGCATTTGAGAGAAGATTTTGCAAAATTTGGCGCACTCTCAGTTCATCACCGCAAACTTGTTCGGGTACGTTTGCTTCAACCGTGTGTGAAATTGCAATATTTTTCTTGTCTGTTTCCGCCTTCGCTAGCTGCGCAAGATCTGCTATCAGCGCCCGTATCGAGAATCTTCGATTTTCAATTCTCAGAGCCCCTGCCTGTAGCTTAGATGCATCCAAAAGATCGTTAAGAATCTGCAATAGCCTTTTGCAAGATTCTAAGGCAAGTTTTGAAAGTTCACGCATCTCATCGTCTTTGGCTTGCACATTCATTAGTTCAACGACACCAATGATTCCAGCCATAGGTGTGCGCACTTCGTGACTCATTGTCGATAGAAAACGTGATTTAGTCTCAAGGGCATGTTCGGCAAAATCTTTAGCAGCAAGTAGCTCGATGGTGCGCTCTTCTACTTTCTTCTCCAGTGCAGCTGACTGATCAATCTCGGGCTGAATATTGGTATTGATTCCCACCCAACGAACTACCTGCCCTTCTTCGTTGCGAATTGGGTGAGAGCGAGTCAGGAACCACTGAAATTCTCCGTTAGCTGCCTTGAGAGGAAATTTCATTTCAAACGGTGTGCCGCTTGTAAGAGCCTCACTCCATCTTTCTTTTATCTTGGGCAAAAGAACTGGATCGTGAACTGATTCCCAATCAAATCCCTGCATCTGCCCTGGTGAGCTACCAGTGTATTCGTACCAACGCTCGTTGTAGAATTCAATATAACCGTCTCCTCTGGCTGTCCAAGCTGGTTGAGGTAGGAGGCCAAAGAGTTCGCGAAAATATGCTTCGGCCTCTTGCGCTTTCACCGTGGCAGCGAGAAGCTCTGTGGTACGCTGATCGACCTGTGTCTCTAATGAGTCTTTCGCTTTTTGTAGCTGATCTGTTAACTGCTGCAATTTTTGATTGGCCATCTCAAGGTCTTTCGGGCTTCGCAATTGCAGCGCAAGCGGAATTAGAGGAAACAACAGACCGGCAGTGACCAGTGAAATTGCTGCGGTTACAAGGTCTAGACCAGCTTCAACCCAATAGACTGGTTGGTATAGTGTGAGCACTTTGGCGATGTGAGTCAGGCCGCAAGAGAGTATGAATGCAGCGAAAAGTTTGAACATATAGGCATATGGCAAGTCTCGCCGCTTGCCAATAAAGTAGCGCAAAGCTAGAGGGATGAGAAAATACGCTAAGGCGATGCCCAGATTGCCGATGACGAGTGCGAACAGCAGTGGTCCATCCCACCGCAGGCAAACTCCATGGGGCATAAAGCCGTCAGTCATCCAGCTCCAGATATCCGGCACGGTTAGGTAAGCCTCTTACTCTGCAATGGAGCAATTTTATAGTATTAGTGACAAGGGTGTAGTAGTTTTACCAAATCTCTCAAAATGCCAGCATTTTGGTCTTTCAGATGTTTGGCCTGGAATCCTAATTCTCAAGTTTGCAATAGCAATATAGAAATTGCTGGGTTGTACCAAAGGGAGTAACGTGCAATTCTTTGGCGCTTTCTACTAAGCGAAAGCGTGTTCCGAACTGGTCGTGTAGAGAGTCTGCATCATAGCGCATGGTGGCTAGGCCGCTGCATTTTTCGGGCCCCTGGGGCCCAAAAGTGGCGACAATTACATGACCACCAGACTTTACGGCTTTTGATACTTGGAGCACATAGTTGATGCGTTGATCTTCAGAAGTAAGAAAATGAAAAACTGCTCGATCATGCCAAACATCGAAAAATTTACTGGGAAATTCGGCACTTAGAATGTTGGCTGTTAGCCAGTTTACTTTGGATGCTTTCTCGCCAAGTCTGGTTCTGCAAACATCAAGGGCTTTTTCCGAAATGTCTAAGACACAAATATTTCTGTAGCCATCATCAATTAAATCGTCTACAAGGCTCGATTCCCCGCCGCCCACATCAATAATTTGTGCTTCTCTATTGGTTTCAGCATTTTGAATCAGCTGTAGTGACTTCACTAAGTGAGGCTGGTACCAACTTACGGCGTCCGCATTCTTTGATTCGTAGACACTTTCCCAATGCTGCTTTTCATCCACGGTCTTTCCTTCTACCTATTGCTTGATTGACCGAAGCAATTCTACGCCAGTTAAAATAACCTATTACACTATTCCACGCAATCGTGTAATAGTGTAATATGCCAATATGAAGGCGCAATTCAATCAGATAAGAGTAGCTACAACCTGTTGTCCTGTGCATCTGACAATGCCAGAGCAGCCGCCTATTAGTGCTAGCCAGGCCTCAGCCCTGGAAGACTTATTCAAGGTCCTGGCAAACGATACAAGGCTTAGGCTTTTGCATACCTTGTCGCGCGTAGAAGAAATGTGTGTGTGCGACCTGGCCTCGGCCGTTGAGATGACTCCGCAGGCAATCTCAAATCAATTGCAGAGACTTGCTGATAGAGGCATTGTTGCAACAAGGCGCAGCGGCAACATGATCTATTACAGAATAGTAGACCAGTGTGTGATCGGGCTTTTGCAAAAAGCAATGTGTTTATTAGACGATAGCGACCAACAAGGTAAAAACCAAAAATAGGAGATTCGAAGATGAGTGAAGCTTGTTGTCCACCCGAATGCTGCGATAGTAAATCTTGCCAGCCCTGCAAGGGCTGTGACTGCTGCTGTTGTTGTTGTACAGAGTATAAAGAAGGGCAGAAGTGTCAGTGTAGTACTGATAAGCCTTGCGAGACTCAACCTAAGAAATAATCTCACTCCTGCTGCACTGCCACTGGTGCCATTTGAGGTGTGAGTTCAATGCCAAGATCCTTGAGCTTCTGCTTTATTTTCGGCAGAGCGGCGATTGCCGCTTCTTCACCAGCTTTGATGCCTCGAACGGCGTCCGAGCGACGAGTTGAAATGAGGCCTATTCCAGCAGTGTTTGGATGAATGGTGACGTCGGCCAGGGCCCCTTGGGGCTCATCGATGTCAAACAAAGCCCATGAAACAAGCCGTTTAGTGATGCTTCCTGGCTTTTTGAATGTCTTCAGTGGTACTGCCTCAAATGGCTCGTCAATGTTGACGGCTATGACAAAATCGGCGCCCATGTCGCGGCATTGCTTCACTGGCAAGTTGCATGAAACACCGCCATCACAGAACAGCATGCCGTCAATTTCTACCGGCTTACGAAGAGCTGGAACAGCACAGCTTGCTTGCATGGCATAACCCAAGTGCCCTTTGCGAATCATATATGGTCTGCCATCGACCACGTTTAAAGCAATGGCAGCAAAGGGAATTTTCATGTTCTCGATCAAGGTATCTTCAGTGGTGAGCTTGCCCACTAAATATTTGCGAAATTTGTCGCCACCATAGAGGCCATCATATTTGTTGTGGCTGAATGGTCTAAGTATTAGAAAAACTGGTGCCACAAGAAGTCTAAAAGCTAGTGGCACGGCCATAAAATTACGCATCACTTCGCCGCTTTCAAATTCTTCTTGCATCTCTGAGGCCTTGGCACCAAGACAGTAGAAACCACCTATGACAGAACCAATACTGGTGCCGGTTACATAATCGAATTTGATGCCTTCTCTCTCTAAGATCTTAAGCACACCGACTTCGGCGGCACCACGGGCTCCACCACCGCCTAAGGCCAATCCGAGTTTTGGTCTGCCGCTAATTGTTGGCGGGCGAAACATCTTCGCTTCGGTTCGATCGCCTGACTGTGTCTCAACGATCTCACCCTTATTTGCTAGAGCTGCAGGAAGCTGTAGCCAGAGAATAGAAACAAGTGCTAGAGCGCTCAATTTGGTCATTGGCTAAAACCGTTAGTGAACCATTCGTGAACCATTAGTGTAGCGTATTGACTGCAAGATACAAAAAAGCTCTGGGCAATTACCCAGAGCTTTTAATGGTGTAGATTGGCCTATGCTAGTTAGCTGCGAAGACTAGCGAGCTGCTTCTCTTGTTTGGCTTGTTTCTCTTGTTTTTCTTGAGCGGCAGCTTCTTTGAGAGAAGCAAGTTCAGCTGGCTTGAGAGGAAGCAAGTCATGCTCGTACATTTCTAGCAATTCAGATTTGTTAGCGTGGACATTGGTTCCTGTCAGGTAGTCAGCAAACGGGAAAACTACATTGTAATTCTTGTTTGGATAGACATGGTGCAAATAGTGGTGCCGTGCCAAGAACTTATAGGCAGACCATTTGCTGAATCCACGTTGTTCAGGCTTGTGCATCTCCAAGTGAATCTTATTCCAGATCCAGTGGTGCATCACTACAACGAAAGCGAATATCAAAGCGCCTGGAACCGATACCAAACTAATCAACAAGATTAGGGGCAAAGTCTTGATTGGAGCTTTGTGAACGGTAAGACGAATTTCTTTGTCTTCGCCTGGAGCGACCGGCTCATCAGTAAAAATCTTAGAGTAGTGTGCATGGTGAACGATGGCATGAGCTTCATATACACGCTTGAAACTAGAGGTGTATTTGCTCAAGAAATTCTTTTGGTGCATTAAGCGAGCATGTACTTGATGCTCGATAAATGAAACGGTGGCGCATGCGCCTAAAAACCAGCCGATGTTCTGCAGTACTGTTTGGATGAACATTGTTACCTCATCGGGCCATTTAAATTTTGACAACCCATAGAATGAACCCATTCAGCGATATTTTCAAGTGCTGTGTTGTGGTGAAAATTATTATTGACTTCTAGGCCTAAGCGGTCAATAAATTAATAATTAGGCTTGTTTGCAGTTCAATGCCCGACAGGGCTTATGTCTCGGGTGATTAATCAAAATGTGGCAGGTCGAAGGGTGCGACAACCTTTACCAAAACACCCGCGGTTTTGATGAGCAAATTCTTCTATTTGCCGGTAAGAACTGTTACGTTTTTTTAGCACCATCGACAAGCTAAAGCAGTCTATCAAGCAAAATCGTTAGAAAGGTCACAATCGAGACGATACCATTGGTGGTGAAGAAGGCGGCGTTTACTTTAGAGAGATCGTTTGGCTTTACCAGGCTGTGCTCATAAACTAGCATCGCTGTAACCAGGGCTACGCCTATAAAGTAGAAAACGCCAGCCGGTGGTTGAACAAAAAATCCAAGGGCGACCAAGCCAGCTACTGTAAAAACATGTAGCCCGATAGATATATTCAATGCCTTGGTTAAACCAAATCGGGCCGGAATGCTGTGAAGCTTATTTTCGCTGTCGAACTGAGCGTCTTGGCAAGCGTAAATTATATCGAAACCTGCTACCCAAGTGGCAACAGAAAATGCCAAAAGCCATGGTGCCGCTCCTTGAATTGTGCCGCTGGCAGCTACCCATCCGCCTAACGCTGCTCCACCCAAAGCAATGCCCAGAACTAAATGGCAGAGCCAGGTGAAGCGTTTTGTGAAAGAGTAAAAGCTCAACCAGAAAACGGCTATTGGAGATAGTTGTAGACAAATCAGTGGCAGTTGGCTCGCAGCAGCCAACATCAATGCGAAAGAGGCGATAGTGAAGAGTACAGCTGTCACGGGTTTGATTCGTCCAGCTGGTATCGAACGGTCTTTGGTGCGCGGATTAATTGCATCAATGCGGGCGTCAATAAGACGATTGAGTGTCATAGCTGCAGAGCGTGCACCAATGAATGCTAGGACAGTGAAGGCCACAGTGCTCCAACTGGGTAAGGTGGGGGTGGCCAATACCAGCCCAGAAAGAGCAAACGGCAGAGCAAAAACTGTGTGCTCAAGCTTGATCATTTCCGCCCATTCACGGGTGAGGGCGACTGGCTTAACTTTGTCGGGTATATTTTGCGCTTGCATGAAAACTACTGTACTTGAAGAATTCGCACTTAACTGGCATCATTTGGTTTGTTTAACACTGCGTTCATAGTAATAGATGGAACAAGTTATGACATTTGATGGAACTGGTAAGACAATCGATTTGCAGGGCGTCGCCGCTTTTGCCTCACTGGTGGAGCTTTTGGCTCAAGAACTAGGGGTGGCTGCTGGGCGCATGCAAGGGCAATTGCCAAACGGTCCTGACTCATTTAATCAGCTTCTTGGCGAAATCGACCTAAATAGTCAAGGTTTTAGTCGCAAGTTGAGCCTGATGGCTAAGCCAGGCGCCCCGCTTACCCTCCGTTTCGCTACAAAATGGGGCACTGAACGCAACGCCAACGTTGCCGGCGGAGTTATTGCTGATTATTTTCTCAGCGCCACAGTTGAGCAGATTGTTCCACAGGGGCGTGCTCTCGCTCGATATATAGAAGATATCTTTGCGGTTCAAGACCGCATGGTGACTCTTGGTTATGGCAACAAACTGACCGGCATCAATGTGCCAGCATCACAACTAGAAGCCTTTGAACGTTCAGAAGAAAGCATGATTTCTAATCACGTGCCAAAGTCTGATACTTAATTCAAAGACTACTTTTTAATTTGCTGTAGAGAATTTTTGAACTGTGGCGCTTGTCCATTGGCAAATTGGCTCGAACAACCAGTCTATCGATGTTGGCAAAGGCTAAGCTTCCGAGCAATTGTTCTGAGCTGTTTTGTTGAGCTGTCTTATTGAGCTTTACCACAAGCACTCTTTGCTTTCTCACGACCAGGTACGCACAACTATCGATTAAGCCACTTGCCATAGCGCTGGCCTCTACCGCTAGGGGATAGACCACACCGTTAGGTACGCTTACTTTCATAGCGGCTCTACCAACTAGAAAGAGGTTGCCTTCTGCGTCCAAATAGCCAGCATCACCGGTGCGGTGAAAAATGCGTTGACCAACTTTGATTTTGTTGACCCAATCACCAATTCCTGCAACATAGCCTTTTACAACATGGTCTCCTGCCACCACAATTTCGCCAATGATATTCGCAGAGCCCTTTTGAATTGCAAATTCTGGGTCTGTATATTCTGACTTAATTGCACCAGGCAAAATTGCCAGCTCCACTTGCGGAGAGACTTTGCCTTGGGGCAAGCCACCTCCCAACGCTATTTTATTGAGCGTACTAGAATTTTGATTTGTTACATCAAGGTGAGCAATGGGCTCGGCTTCAGTTGAGCCATAAACAGTCGTCAGTTTTGCTTGTGGAAATATTTCGCGAAGCAAATCAATAAGTGGTGGAAAGACTGGGCCACCACCTGTGAGAATTTCACTGACGAAATGACACTTGATGTTCTGTTCTTTGAGAGCACTTGCCAGTTGCATAAGAAATGCTGGTGCCGCGAGAATTCGCTCTGGCATGTGCTCAAGTAGCTGGGACGTGAGCTTTCTATTGAACCTAGAGTGAGCTTGCTGTGAAAACATAAAGATGTTTCTCTTTGGGCTAACCGGCAAAATTGTGGTAACACCGCAAGCGAGGTTGGCTAAAACAAAGATTGGAAGAGTCGTCATCTCAGTCTGGCAATTGCCAATTGCAAGTTCATCGGCAAGCACTTTGCATTGAGCGTTTAGAAAACCATGACTGCGCACAATACCTTTGGGCAAGCCTGAGCTGCCGCTGGTGAAAGTGATTAGAGCTGGAGCATCATCGGCCACTGCAGCAATGGGCTGTGCTTTTATAGCGGCAGTGCTTGCAAGGGGGAGGACCGTTAATTGGTTGGCAGCCAAAACTTTAGTGATACCAAATAATGGTGCCACTGCTCGTGCCATGTGTAAGAGTGGATCAGCTACGACAAGAGCCTTTGGCTTGGTCAAGTTTATACAATGCTTAAGCTCTTTGGCACCGTAAGACGGATCGATAAATAGCACCACTGCACCGATTCGATTTATGCCCAAGAGGAGCTCATAGAGTTTGATACTCATGGGCACATAGAGCAGAATTACGTCACCGCTCTTTATGCCACTTTGCTCTAGCCGGTCAGCGACACTCGCTACCTTTTCATTGAGCTGAGCAAAGGTCAAACCTTTGCGATCAGGGCAGTCTTCTATCAAGGCCAATCTTTGAGAGTGGCTATGTGCGAGCTTTTCGAGAATAGTGACAATGTTCATGGAAGGCCTTTCTTCTTGTTTATGCGGTGAGATCTAAAGCGAATATGCCGTAGCGTCTAATCACTTTAGCGACTAGACCAGCTGTAAGTGCTGCAGAGCGATTTTCATCTTTATATAGGGCTTGAACTGAATGGGTGAATCCTAGCTTTATGGCTTCGCTGTGGGCACGACCGAGTAAATAACTGGCTATGCCTAGGCCTTCAAACTGCGGGTGAACCGCAACACTTTTCAAAATAATTTGCCCTTTATTTAGTGGGTCGGGAATGGCGAAAAGTAAGCCAACTAGCTGAGAATGGCTATAAGCCAGCCAGACTAACTGATCTTCTAGGTAGGCTTTGATGGGCTGATAAAGCTCGGCAAAATTCTCAAACGAAATTGCTTGATAGAGAAAATTGTTGCTGAAGGCAGATAGAGACAGGCTAAAAATATCTTTCAGTTCTTCATTGAAGTTATTTGAGTTAAGGTGTCTGATTTCAAACGAGCTTTCGATTGCCTTTTCGCGCTTACTAACGGCATTAGCGATAGCCTCCTTAGAGGCGATTAGATCTATTAATGAAGATGAATATTGGGCAATTAGTTCAAAATTCGTATCTAACAAGAGCTTTGCTGAAAGAGGCGAATCGGGCTCTAGAAAGAACTTGGCATGATCAGAACTTTCAATTATGGTGCGGTAAGTGTGCCAAGTATCACCATTGAGTGGTGCTATTAGTTTAGGCTGGCCACTAGCGCGAGCAATATTGACTGCATGGTTGAGAAGGTGGCTGGCTGCCTTACTTCCATTGGCATTACTTCCATTGGCATTACTTTCGTTGGCAATAATTTCAACATTGCCCAATGCAGCATAGCTAGCCCCAAAATAGAGCGAAGCAGAAGCATTCTCTGTACTTATTTTTGCTTGCGATATTAGGGTATTTGATACTTGCGTCTTCATGACCTTCCTCGACGTTTGTGAATTAAAGAGTGCTGACTAGTGCAAGAGCAGATCCGATAGCGGCACAGGCGCCTTGCTTGACCCAGCGGCTTGAACTATTGCGAAAATTTGGACCAACTTTAGTAGTGGTAACAAATAGGGCAGTGGCAACGAAAATCCAAATTGGGGCCAGGAATATTTGCACAATGTGATCGGCCGATAAATCGGTTATGAACACTAAGGGTATGAATATCACGGACCAACTTTTGAGCACCGAGCAAGCGATAGAATAGATCTTTAGTTTGTCCCAATTGGCGCAATCATCGAATGCATTTAAGTGAATGTGGGCGGAGGCAATAATGGCGCCATGGGTAGCCAGAGCCGTGGCATAGGGATAGATATAGACGTCGCTTTTGTGGCTAGCCAAAAGCCAGAAGATGCCAACCGATGCCACTGATAGAACACCGAAAATAGAATGAGTAGAGACAATCTTGGCAAAGCGTTTAGGCATAAGGCGCCGATAGCTGGCATAGAAAACAACAGGTAGTAATAACCAGGCCAGGCCGCCGAGCATGTAGCAAACATACATGTAACCAACAACAGCAAGTGCCGCTCCCCCTTCAAGGGTGGATAAGCGCTTGAGAGCAAGAATCAAGAGAAAGACGCCGACAAAGATTGTCAAAGTGTGTGTCAGTTGAATTTCAGATTGGCCGTCAACCTGAGCCAGGACAAGCAGTGTTCCTACCGGTACAAACAAGTTATCGAGCCCGCCCCAAGACATGCCCTCGAAGGCTGTCGCTGCAACTGCTGCTATCAATGCCACCATGATTATGTGGGGCAAACTGGCTGCAGAAAACAAACTAAGGGTGATGAAAGCAGTCAGTGAGGCCGTGACAAAGAAGGCCAGAGAACCTTCGAGTGTTTTGCTGCCATTTACTACTTTGTAGAATTTAGAGCCAAATTTCATGCCGATTAATGCTGACAGCGAATCAGCTAAGGCTAGTATTGCCACCGGTGCAATGTAATGGGCAACTACTCCGTTGCACAAAACAAAAGTGAGCGAGACTCCAAGAGGAAAACAAACTTCACCGATTGACCGTCGACCGACTGAGAAGAGCACAGGGTAAAGCTTTGATTGCTGCGAGAGCTTGAGGCCACTCAGTAAAATCGAGATTACTATTGATAGAACTATCACTGGCGTGGGTGAGTTGAAGAGCCAGGGAAAACTCAAGCAAGCTAAGCCCATGATCATATGAACAAGTTTGCGCGAGCTTTCTGAAGGCTTGGTAAATTTAGACAGCAGCCAAAGCAATAAAGCTAATACTGAGAGAATCAGAACCGAAGCTGCCAGTGCATTCAAGATAGAAGAGATTGCCATTAGCCAGCACCTGCAGTGGCAATATCTAGACAAAAGCGCTTATAAAAAAATGTGGTGCTAGTTGCTGCCAGACTCTGACCAAGATTGAGACTAGCCAAAAGGTTGTGGTCGTACGTGCTAGCCAAGCGATCTACAGCCATATTCCAGTAAACAATGCGGGCTCCTTTCTTAGCCACACGGCTGAGGCTGTGGCCAAGAACTTGGCAGTTGCTTTCAGTCATGTACTCAAAGACATCAGATAAGTTGAAAGCATTGATACTGCTCTGCGGCAGTTCATCCAGAACCTTCTGCAGGCTGCCTTCAACTAATACAATTTTGTCTAAGTTGGCACGAATCACTTCGAAATTTTCAGGTCTTAGATAGTGAGGTAGTACTTGGCCGTACTCACCTTTTAGAATGTAATGCAAATAGTGATTGCTGCTAGGCTCACCTTCGGTTAAGGCTGCTTTTGCTGCCAAAGCGAGAAAGGTAGATAGTGAGCCAGTGGCCTCTTTGAAAAAGCTAGCTTCCCTACCGATTAGAGCCATTGTGCCTTTACCAAAGAAAAGCTTGAATGCCAATTGATACCAAGCTGTATTCCAGCGGCGCTCAAAAAACTCTACCTTCTCAACCTTTGTGCGCTTCTCAAAGAGGGCGTCGATGGTCTTTCTGCTATGCACTAGGGGCAGTATTATGCGGCGGAAGATTGAAAAATAGCGCTCCAGCTTGCCGCTTGAAATTATCCCGGCCATTACTATCTCAGGCCTTTCATCAAAATATTGACGAAACTCTACACTCATCTGCTCTCGCAGTAGTCGGTAGGTAGCAAATCTATCTTCTCTAGAGCAATGTCTCACGCCTAAGAAAGCTAGTATTTCTTCGTAGGTCAATAACTTAAAGGCAGCCATTTTCAGTGACAATACAGCTAACTGTGCTTGGCAAAAATCAACGGCAATCACCTTGCCTGGTCTGTTTGTTAATAGAGATAGTGTATTGTCGCCAGCAGAGGCAATTGAGAGCACCGTGTCGCCTTCTTCTGTCGACATTGTTTTAAGAACCAAGTCAGTGTCTTCCCAACACTGAGAGTAACGAATGAGATTCTGATTGAATTTAGCCTTAGGCAGAAATTGCATTTGCTTCCTCACATTTTGCCGAACGAGACACTACAGAGACAGTTCCAGTGCAGCCGTTTACTTCGATTAGGTCGCCGCTTTGTATTGTCTCTAAGGCTCCTTTGCAAGACACAACGGCAGCAATTGAGAGCTCGCGGGCGACAATGGCAGTGTGAGAAAGTAGACTGCCGTGAGCAACTACAATGGCTTTGCAGCTGGCAAAATGCACTATCCAACCAGGATCGGTGCGGTCGGCCACCAGTATTTCGCCGGGCTCAAGCATTTCCACTTCGGGGTTGCGAATCACTCGTGCTCTACCGGTAACTATCCCCGCAGAAGCACCAAGGCCTTTTAGTTGTAGAGTATTGGAAGTATGCGCTGGCACGGCAAAGCTTGATCGCTTTAAACCGGCGGGACCAACTAGAACTAGCCTTTCTTGCGCGCTAGCTGACCTATCAGCAATATCAGCATATTCTTTTTGGCGTAGACTGATTAAGCCACGTAGATTGGTAGAGACCGCGGTACCATCAATGTAGCCAAGCAATTCATCAATAGTTAGGTAAAAGACGTCTTCCATACAGTCGATGCAATTAAGTTCTGTCAAACGTCGGCCCATGGCTTGAACAATCTGTCTCACCCGCCCAAATACTCTAGTGCGAGCGAATCTCAGATTTTCTCTTTGTGCTAGCAATTGCTTAGTCTGGCTAGCCACAGAATTGATCAGTAGTTGCTTGACGAAACTCTTGTCGCTTCTTTCGACGGCTTTACTAGGCACCTTTGCCAGTGGTTCAGTCTTATTTGACTGAGCTAGAGCCAGACTACCGATAGTGTTAAGTAGCACCGAAGGGTCATCTCTAACCGATTTCACCTCAAGTTTAAGTTCGCCTATACTACGGTCACCGAATTTCTCAATGTAACTTTTATACAGCGCTTCAGCTTCTGGGTGGCATTCAAGCAACCGTAAGCTGAGAGTCTGGTTACGCGCGATCATGGCCTGACACAAAGGTTTATCTTCGGCAACTAACCTGGCAATTTGAGTAATGATCTGAGGTGGCGCAGCACTGATGATGCCGCCGTGATCTTGTAGCAGCAAGTTGTAGATGTATTGACTGTCTTCTTGATCAGCTAATTTTTTTAGAATGCCAAAGGAGACCATGGCAAAGAAATCGTTAGTTACTGGTGCTTGCCAATTGCTCAAGAGCTTGGCCTGTAGACTGCGATAATGACTATATAGTTGATCGAGACTAAGGGCGTTCACGTCGCAGTCGACCAAGGCTAATTCAAGTCGAGTATTGAATTCTTTGATCTGAGTTGGCAGGCGCAGGTAATTTGCACCAATGCAAACTGCGGCCTTAAAGGTGTTGAAGTGCTCAGCAACAGTGGCCTTCGTTTCTGTATTTTTTTCAAACTCTCTCAGTTCATCAGCTGATTGACTGAGACCCATCATGCCTTCCATAAATGAACGATTAGTCTTATAAGCCGGTAGCAAAGCTAGAAGGCGATACCATGAAGCAAGGTTGTAAAAGACGCGACCGTCAATGTAAGAAAGCATGGTGCAGAAGAGATCGCTTTCGGCCTGAATCGCTTTCTCCTCCACACCCATGAGACGACAGAAGCTCTTATAAACTTCTTGATAGGCGCTATTTATAAATGAGAATGTCAGTGGTGTGGTCGTACCAGGATAGCTTTCTTGAATGTTACTGCCGTCAAAAACACGAGTAAGGGCAAACAGTTCTTTTTGCTTGAGTGTGGTTATTGCTCTTGCTTGCAGCAGATAGATATTATTTTCAGCGATGGCAAATTCAATGTCTTGGGGACCAGAAAAGATTGCCTCACAACGCTCAAGTAGCTCCAGCAATTTCTTGTTGTGCTCGCTTGTCAAAAGCTCACAGGACTCGTTGCTTTGCCCTGTTCTGCGGTTTAGATAAAGGGTGGTACCATCGACTTCGCCGTCTACTAATTTGTCTGCCAAGCCGCGAGTTACCGCCACCACAGCACGGTCTGTTTCTTCTTGCTGCACTGGGTCATGAGAGAAAATAACTCCGGCGCAATCAGCAGGCACCATTTGCTGTACAACCACTGAAGGTATCTTCACCTCACCAAGTCGGTTGAGTTTGCGATAGGCTAGCACCCGACGTTCAAAGCCAGAAGCAAATACTTGAAATACCCGCTCTAAGACTTGATCTTGTGGCACATTGAGAAAAGAGCTTAGTTGACCGGCAAATGAAAATGATTTAGCCCCGTCCTCATCGCTCGCTGATGAGCGCACAGCAAGGCTAATATTTTGATTGTGATTTTGGTAGAGCTTCGGATTGCTAGTTTCTAGCTGAGACGACTGGGCCGATTGGCGAATACGCTCAGCAAGATTGCTTAAATCGCTCTCGATATCAGCGTTAAGAGAAACTCCCCAATGACGATGGTAGGCTAACTCTAGCTCTTGATGAGCAACAATATAAAAGGGCGGCACAGGTAGTTGATGACGCACCATCTCGATTAAATGGCTGCCCTTACCGCCAGCAACTTTAAGCAGTTCTTGGCCCGATAATTTTAGTAATTGATCTATTGTGAATATCATTTTCTACATCCAAGAAATAAGTGAAACTATTAAATATGATGCAGCGACAAGCAGGCCTGACATAGCATCTAGACGTTTTTGATTGCTCTGGTTTGGATTGGTCATAAATTTGTGAAAGACAACCAAAGCAAAGCAATCGATAGCGCTAAAAATCAAAGCAGCAAAATTATGTGAGTGAGGCAGGGCCAAGGTTAAGCAGGCTTGGGCAGCGATCATGGAGGCTGTTAGTGCTAGCACCGCGGGTTTAAGACCGAGGGCCCGAGAGTAACTTTCGAGGCCTTCGCGCTCACATTCTGGTGCTTTTATTTTTCGGCCAAATTCAATCACCATGCCGTTGAAGAAGCTTCCAGTTAAGAAAAATAGCAATAGTAATGCTGGCCCTTTGTTGCTGCCGACGAAGTCTACGGCCGTAATAAATAAATCGCTAAAGACCAAAATAAACATATGACTGAGCATGTAGCTGATGGGGTGCTGGCGCAACCAACTGCCAATGAAAAACTCTTTGGACATCAGTGCAAAATAGATCCAGATGGCAAAGAGATAAGGCCAGAGACCGGGTTTAATAGCCGTTGTAAGTGCCAATTGCAGAAGGCCCAGCAGGCAGGCAGACGAACCAAGCTCTCGCAGACTGACTAGGCCGCGGGGCACAGGCCGCTCTGGTGCATAGCGACAATCATCAACATGGTCTTTAAATTCGTCTGCCACACGAAGTTGGTAAAACAAGATAAATGTAGTTAGAGCGGCCACGGCGTACTGCGCCAATGTGAACTGAGCGTGCCCTGTGCGCAGAGCGCTAGACAAGCTCAAGCCGCTGAGGGCAAAGAGAGATGTGATGAGACCATATTGAGCAAGAGGAAAGCGTTCCTTTGTATAAAGATAGAGCCTGCTGAACAGACTCTTTTCTTTCACAGCAAGGTGGTTTTGCTGACTCGGGTGACTTTTTTGATTAGTATCTGGGGGGCAGTACATCGCTGGCTTTATCCTTGTAACAGCACTTGATGTACTGATACTAGGGCAGGCGCGAGTTTGCCAACGGCAGAGCGAAACAGTTCAAATACTGTTCTGGCCCAGGGCTAATTTGGGAACAAAAAAAGTGGTCTATTGTTTTATGCTAGCTTAAAGACCCAAATCACTCAGGCCAGGGTGGTCGTCAGGGCGCCGCCCCAAAGGCCAGTGATACTTGCGCTCGCTTTCAAGAATGGGCAAGTCATTTATCGAGGCATGGCGCGCGGCCATCCGGCCATCAGCATTAAAATGCCAATTCTCGTTACCGTAAGAACGAAACCAATTGCCACTATCGTCGTGCCATTCATAAGCAAAGCGCACAGCTATGTTTGCCCCTTCAAAGGCCCACAGCTCTTTAATCAGGCGATAGTCAATCTCTTTGTCAAACTTGCGAGTGAGAAATTGAATAATGGCATCATGGCCGTTGATAAATTCCGCACGGTTACGCCAGCGGCTAGCAATTGAGTACGCGTTAACAATACGATGCGGATCGCGGCTGTTCCAGCCGTCTTCTGCTAAACGAACTTTGAGTATGGCACTGGCCTGGTCAAAAGGTGGGGCTGGCTGCAAAATCTCTTGTGTCATAAACTCCGCTGTTTACAATGCCGTAGCAGGCAACTTATCTGATTAAGTTCGCTGCAAGTGGTTCTGAAGATTCGCTCACGTGGGGTAAAACTATACTCACACAAGACGGGCGCCATGTCTCTGGGGAATTTACGCAGAACATTCTAGATATTTTTCTACGTGATCTCCCCATTGCCGCATCATACATAATAGAGAAAAATAAGCCGATACCAAAGACTAGGAAACTGCAGATATGACGACCCCGGGAAAATCAGGAAGCGACAGTGGTGCTGGTGATAAGGCCATCCAACCGCACCGTGTAGGTCATGCTAGTGCGCTTGGATTGCAAGCCTCGCATTTGCTTAGTAGTCCAGAATCGGCAGTTGCCGCAGCTCCAGCTGCCGGTGCCGATACAGGCGCCAAACTTGAGGTCACACCCGTAGCTCCGGCACATGCGGCCACCAAGCATTTAGATTTTCTCAAAGCTCCGAGCGAACTAGCTTCCCGCGGGCTGATAACCGATAACTCCAAGATCACTCCCACCGAGCGTCTTGATGCTAGCCCGGCAATCGACAAAAGTGTCCCTAAAATCAATGTTGAGATGCAAGATCTCGACAAGCCACCGAAAGCACAGCCACACTTCGTTGTAAAAGCCGATGGCCGCATCGAAATGAACGGCGATCCTGAAAAGCTAAACTCTAAAGATATCAAAGTGCAAATTGAGCGCGCTCCTGGTCAGATTAATCCCACTGATGCACAGAGCCTTGCTGCCGATGAGTTAGTGAAGTATCTCTCTGAGCGTATTAAAGCGACAAATCCTCTGGCCGTTGATGGGGTGCCAATCAATGACCAAGACAATATTATCTCCGCTGAGTTAGAAGCCAGCCAAAACCTCAAGCCAGCTAAAGACTTGCCTGAACTGACTCCCGAAACTAAACAAGCAATTGAAGAAACCAATCGCTTTAAAGGAAGCAACGGCGTCGACATGCCTATGGCTGCCACTGATCGTATGGGCTCATTTGGTACTCGCGATGTTCCTCGTCAGCTCAATGAAACTGACAAAGAAATGGGCGTAAAAGAAGCTGTGGCTGGTCTATGGAAGCCAGACCGCGATAATGCCTATGAGACAGTCCGGCGCGTCCCTGACGGGCACTACCGCGTTGGTCGCTATGGTTTCTCCGGCAATCAACTCAGTGCTTTCCTTGAAGGTTTAGGCGATCCACCAGACCCTGCCTTGATTGAGAAACTTATAAAAGAAGGCAAGCTACCTAAAGGCTTTGCTGAGAAATTGAAGAATCCAGAATTTTTGGCCAAGCTCAAAGGCATGGCTCAGAAGATGAAAGAAGGCGGAGAGCCTACCAAAGATGAGATGAAAACTCTCTTGCCGAAAGATGCTCAAGAGGGCGTGGCATCTATATTGATGGATCAAATGAAAACCAAGGTTGGTGATAAGCCTGGTGATATTGCTGCCGCCATGCTTAGTGGCAAGGCACCAAATGATGTGACTGCCTCAGATCTGACCAGCGATGAAGGTAAAGCACTTTCAAATGCTGGCCAAAAACTCTTTGACATTGCTACAAACCGCCAGAGCACTGAGCGGCAAGTAGCTGGCAAAATTCCTGAAGGCGATAAAGCTGACAAGATCACTGAAGCGCTGCAACTTGCTGGTGTGCCAGTGACTGAAGCTAACTTGCGCGCGGTCAATTTGATCGTACAAAAAGAAAGCGCCTGGAATCCAAATGCAGTAAACAACTGGGATTCTAACGCCGCTAAAGGAACACCATCTAAAGGTTTGATGCAAACTATCGGGCCAACTTTCAATTCTTACGCCATTCCTGGTCACAAGAATATTCTCGACCCTGTCGACAATATGGTGGCAGGTATTCGTTATGCAGTTGATCGTTATGGTTCACTGCAAAATGTACCTGGTGTTAAAGCTGTTGCCCGAGGCGCTGCTTACCGAGGATATTAATGCTGGTTGCGTAATTACCATAGTGACAGAGCACTTGGAAAGCGGTACAACCTATCTATGCCTCAAGAACGCGACATTAACAAAGACCATTCTGATAAAGCAGAGAAGAGCGACGGTTCGATCTCATCTGCGGTATCAAATCTGTTTCAGGATGCTTACGAGAATCCTGGCAAGACAGCTTTGGTTGTTGGTGGCGCCGCTGCAGCAATTGGTATTGCTTACGCTGCCCGGGGACAGATAGCTCGACTACTGCCCAATCAAAGAGAAGGAGTCTTGTTAGTCGAGGACAGCCCCTATATGGGTAAAGCCTTTAGACAAGTCTTACAGGAGCAGGGCGAGAGTGTTACCTGGTTCACTAAGATCAAACGATTGCAGCCTTTCACTGGTATCACCAATGAAGGCGCCGAAGTTGTAGTTCAGCCTAACAAATTTAAAATGGCTTTCGTTGACGGTGAGCTAGTTGGTAGCAACCCTCAAGGAGAGCACGTTGTTGACGCCTTGAAAGCCGGTCATCTTAAGAGCTTTGGCATCAGTACAATTCCTGCTATCAATGACTCTATGATTAGACATGGTGCTGTGGCCGCCGCTCAGAAACCAGCGACACTTACAGCACTGGTAGATCATTCTCTCGATATCGGCAGAATTACCAGTGCGCCTGGTCAGGTGCAGGTAGAGATGAATAGCCTGGCAACTCGTATGCTTTCACCAGAAATGGCACCAGCTCGTAAAAAAGCTGATGCCATCGTAATGAAGTTTTTGACTGAATAAGTACGTAGAATTTGGATTATTTGGCTTTATAGCCTAGCCAAACTCAAAGTCAGCATCTGTTTGATCAAAACTAGTTCTTCTGGCATGCGCTCTTTTAGCTTGGCGAAGAACTCACCATGCGAATCAAGCTCTTGTTGCCATAAGGCAGTATCAATCGTCATCAGCTCGTCAAACTGTTCTTTAGTCATAGAGTCAAGCCCGGTCCAGTCGATATCTTTGTATCGTGGCATCCAGCCAAGAACTGTTTGGGCAGATCCTGCAGTGCCCTGAACACGGCCAGCTATCCACTTAAGAACGCGCATGTTCTCGCCAAATCCTGGCCAGATCATTTTGCCGTCACTGTCAGTGCGGAACCAGTTAACACAGAAAATCCGCGGTGGATTTTCCACTCTATGCCCAATTTGTAGCCAGTGATCGAAATAATCGCCCATGTGATAGCCGCAGAAAGGTAACATCGCCATTGGATCACGACGCACTTCACCCACTACTCCAGCGGCAGCTGCAGTAGTTTCTGAACCTAGAGTGGCAGCCATGTAAACGCCAAAGCTCCAGTTGAAAGCTTGCACTACGAGTGGTATCACCGATGCTCGTCTGCCACCAAAGACAAACGAACTAATTGGCACGCCTTCAGGATTGTCCCACTGGTCGTCTAGTGAAGGACACTGCTGAGCAGAAACAGTAAAGCGGCTATTGGGATGAGCTGCCTTACGACCGCAGTCTGGTGTCCACGGCCGACCTTGCCAGTCAATCAATTCAGCTGGTGCTTGATCGGTCAAACCTTCCCACCATACATCACCCTCTGGTGTTAGAGCGACGTTAGTGAAAATGCAATTCTTGCTCAAGGTAGCAATCGCATTGGCATTAGTCTTGGCCGATGTTCCTGGAGCCACACCAAAATATCCAGCTTCAGGGTTGATTGCGTAGAGTTTGCCGTCTTTGCCCGGTCTGATCCAAGCAATGTCATCACCAATTGTGGTTACTTCCCAACCATTGAAATTCTTTGGTGGAATGAGCATGGCGAAATTGGTTTTGCCACAAGCACTCGGGAAGGCCGCTGCCACGTAGGTTTTTTCACCTTGAGGAGTTTTCACTCCCATAATCAGCATGTGTTCAGCTAACCAACCGTCAGTCTTGCCAATATTAGAAGCGATGCGTAAAGCTAAGCACTTCTTGCCTAGCAAGGCGTTGCCACCATAACCTGAACCATAAGACCAAATTTCTTTTGTTTCTGGGAAGTGGCAGATATATTTGTGTTCTGGATCACAGGGCCAGGCCACATCTTTTTCACCAGGAGAAAGTGGATGACCGACGCTATGGAAACAAGGAATGAATGAACCGAATTCACCTAGAACATCGATGACTGCCTTGCCCATGCGAGTCATAATGCGCATGTTGACAGCTACGTAAGGTGAATCGGTAATCTCAACGCCAATTTGCGACAGCGGGGAGCCAAGTGGGCCCATGCTGAAGGGAATGACGTACATAGTGCGGCCGCGCATTGAGCCTTTGAAAAAGTCTTTGAGGATGATTCTGGCGGTCTCTGGTTCCATCCAGTTGTTGTTAGGGCCGCAGTCTTCTTTGACAGTTGTGCAAACAAAGGTACGGTCTTCGACGCGGGCCACATCAGACGGCTCAGAGCGGGCGAGATAACTGCCTGGGCGCAACTTGGGATCGAGTTTGATAAAAGTGCCGGATTCAACCATCTCTTCGCATAGACGGTCGTATTCTTCTTGGCTACCGTCGCACCAATAGATTCGATCTGGTTGGCAGAGCGCAGCCGCTTCGGTGACCCAATCGAGAAGTGCTTGGTTAATGACCGTATAGCCCATTTCAACCGTCGGCACGGTTTTGGCCAAAGTCGATTCCTTAGTCGGCATCTCTTATATCTCCAAGGTTAATGCCTTGGAATGTTACAACATGTGAGGATATCTTCTCTGAGTTTTATTGATCATTCATTATTGAAGTAGCCATTGAAAACGGGGTTAATCGATACCTATGTACTACTTCCTCATGTTCTTTTCTAAAAAGGTAACCCTTCGCAACTACGAGCTGAGCATCTTCAAGTATGCCGTCAGCCTACTTTCGATGGTTATGGGCGCATATTTCGCCTGCTACCTGCGACCTTTTCTTGTGCCAATGCTTGTAGTGGGATTAGCCTTAGCTGTCTGGGCCACGATTGCTTGGTGGAAAGGCATGGATCAAGAGCAGTTTTGACAGAAAGCCAAAATTTACTATTTTGCTCTCATGGATCTAGTGATTTTCCATGAGCGGCTGTTTTTGATGCGCTCAATCATTTTCTTCAAGTATTCGATGTACAGTTTTTGTTGCTGCACAATGTCGCCTGACTTATCAAAATCGATTGTGGTTATGTCGAGCTCTTCGCTCAGTGAAAGAACTCGGCTAACCTCTCTTAAATAGCGAGTGTTGCGCCATGAAGGGCTTTCCACTAGCAATCTTACTTCTGATTCTAGCGACTTAATTAGAAACTGATTTTTGGATATTATTCGCGATTTCTCCAAACTAACTTTTGGTTCTCCCACCAGGTCGGCTACCTGTATAAGAGCCTGGAAAGCCAGTTCGCGAAAATCAATTAAAGACTGAAGCGGAACAAGTGACGAATCTAAGTTAGCATCTTTTAGGTCTTGCCCCGATCTAAGAACAGCCGGATTAAGTGTGCCGTAATCTACTAAAGACTGCAGATAGCTGGCGTATGCACTGATCGATTGCTTGAGAAAAACATGCTCTGTCTGGCCAAAACTCTCAATAATCGGGGCAAACTTTTTGGCAACTCTAATGAGGTCGACACCACCTAACAGGCCTTTAGCATTGGCCAAGGTTGCGGCATTTTCGTGGCGTCTAAAATTACAGAGAATTTCTGAGATGTGATAATAATTACCGTCAAGCAACAGTCTAAGCCAGTATTCGAGATCGCCAATGTGGTGCAGGGTCTCGTCAAAGCCACTACCGATACTCTCACGGCGAAACATTACAGTGCTCGGCTCACCAATGTAGTTGACCAGCGGAAATAGACATTTTCGTACAACGAGTTTGCCGTCTACAACTTGATCACAGGGAAAAGCATCGGCTGACGAGAGAAGATCATCGGCACGCAAAAGCTGCCCGGCAGAGTCTATAGACCGGCGATGACAACTAACTAAACTAACTTCTGGCTTGGTTGAGAGTACCTCTACGCTTTTCTCTAGCAGAGAGGGGTGAAGCAAATCATCCTGGGCAAAAGGTTTGATATATTCGCCTTGGGCTTTGTTCAAGCAAAGATTGTAGTTGGCAAAAAGACCGACGTTGTTTTCGTTAACAGCTCTAACGATACGGTTATCTTGTTTGGCCCAGTCTTCAATTATTTGGCCAGACTGATCAGTAGAGCTATCGTCGATTATAATCAGTTCAAAGTCGTCAAAAGTCTGACTGAGAGCACTCTCTATGGCATCCTCTAGGTAGGAAGCGCCGTTGTATACCGGTAAGCAAATTGATACTCTAGGCATGGCTAAACTAATGCCTCTATAGCTGATAAACTGCCAAGTTGTGAAGCCATGCCTTGTCTCGTTACGTTTACTACGAAGGGCAGTCTAGCATCCTCGACCATTGAATATGGTTGACCATGAGAGCAAGAAAATTGTGAAGAATTTCATTGACTTCTTTCTTCAGAGCAATCTCGCTGACAGCTTTCCTTGGCTGGTGCTGGGCAAAGGCCCAACTTTCTCACAACACAAAAACTATGATTTAACCAAGTACAGAACATTATCGCTTAATCATGCGCTAAGAGAGCTGGCCGTTGATGTGGCGCACTTAATCGATATAGAAGTAGTGGCAGACCTTGATTGGTTGCTTGACAGAAATGCTAGATATGTTGTCTTGCCTTGGTTTCCGCACTGTCAATTTAAGGCTGGCAGCAAAAGCCTTGATCACTATCTCACTGAGTTTCCTGTGCTGGCAAAGCTAGCTAGTGAAGAGCGTCTACTCTGGTATGACTTAGATACTGGTGGAACTAGACATGGTCAGCACCAACCAATTGTTGTTTCTAACTTTAGCTCAGAAGCGGCTGTTGCACTTTTGGCTCAAGCTGGCGCAAAAGAAGTTTTTACTCTTGGCGTTGATGGTGGAACCACATACGACAAGACATTTGCCGACCTGCAGGCTACGACTAAGTTCGCCAATGGTCAGCTAAGTTTTGATTCGCAGTTTAGTCAGTTCGCTTCGATCATAAGCCAGCACGACATAAAACTGGCACCCTTGGGTGTGGAATGTCCGATTTCAATTTTCATTGGTGCTAGTGCCAGCGAGTGGCTTCCAGCCAAGGTGCTTGAATACTCGATAGCTAGACATAGCAGCATTACAACTAAATGCCATTTTCTTTATCAAGCCAATATCGAAATTCCCAAGCCAAAACGCTCTGACTGCCAGGGGCGAACACCTTTTAGTTTTCATCGTTTTCTCATTCCTGAACTAAAAGAGTTTTCGGGAAAAGCAATTTACCTCGATAGCGATATGCTTGTCACTGACGATATTAGTCAACTTTGGCAGCTCGATTTAGGCCCAAGTGATTTGCTCTGTGCCAAGGCCGATACCGACTATCAAAGACAGTCGCAATTTGCCGTGATGCTATTGCACTGCGAGAAACTAGATTGGCACATTGCCGACCTAATCAAATTACTTGACGATGGCACCATGAGTTATTCTGATCTGCTGCACGACATGAAAGCCGTTGCGAATTATCGGGCTGAAATTCCGATTACTTGGAATAGTCTTGATCTCTATGAGCCTGGCATTACCTCTTTAGTTCATTTCACCGACATGACTCAGCAGCCATGGCTAAGCAACCACAGTCCTGAGGAAGCGATTTGGTTAGCCTACCTAAAAGAGGCAATAAACGATGACTTCATCACCCTCAAACAAATACAAGAGCAAGTAAATTGCGGTCATATTAGGCCATCACTATCAAGGCAACTTATGACTTCATCAGAAGGTGAGGCAATGACACTGTCTGAGCGAATGGCAGTAGACCTAGATTTTGTGCCGCCCCATAAGCTGATAAATAGCACCAGTTCTATCGGTCAGCTCACTGGCAAGCTATTGAATATGTTTAAAAGCCAGAAAAACAAGCCTTAGAGTGAAAAAAGCGGCTCGGCAAATTCCAAAACAATATTCATATACAGACTCGGATAGTCAGTGCCACCATGTTCAGCAAAGGCTTGCACGGAACGCTGTGTATTGAGAAAAGCCGCGGCCGTATTAGCCCTGTATTCAATGCAGCGACTCAGCTTCAAACTTTCTGTGTTAAGCACTTGTTGATCTTTGCCATATTGAAGCGCCGCATTATCTAGCAATTCATATAACAATAGATCACCGCCAAGAGCAGTGTCTTCAGGAAGTTTCAAGAAATAGTGGCAGACCAAAAGTTTGTTAGTAATCTTGAGGTGCGGTCCTCTCTCAGCCACCATGCGCGACGGCGAGGGCGCGTGATAAGAGAGTTGAACATCAGCTAGTAAAACAAAATCGTCAGCCGTATCGACGTATCTTTGCCCAATTTCCCACTGTGAGATTTTGCCCCATTCGCTCTCTAGATGAGGATATTCAGTGGTAATAGACGGAGCAAAAGCAGTCAATAACTTTTTTAGTTCACTGGCTTGGAGATACTGCTTTACTAAGTTTTTCCATGAATCTGATGCGAATTGATCGCTCAAAATCTGAGCCGAGCGCAAGTGTATCTTCTCTCCGGGCTCAGCGAAAATTTGTCCTGCTGGCCTCTGTGCATGGCTATAGGCGGCAGCTACCTGACCTAAGGGCGGCCTTGAAGTAATCAATTGTTCAACTAGTACCTGAGGCAAAGCATTAACCACCACAGCGTGCGGAAATGGCTTGTTGACAATATCTTTGCTAGTTATCTGATCAAAGATGGTTAGACTGCTAGTCATAGTTGGTCGCTATTTTTGAGCCATAGAGGCGGTCGCGATTTGGTTCGATTTCAAATAATGGTTCTGGCATTTCGCCCAGCAGATTGAGAAAAACTCGATGATACGGGGTTCTTGATCTAGGCTTTACTCCGTGAAACGACTTCGGCGTATTGAGAAATAGCACTAAAGTGTTGGCCTCGTACTTAACCGTTTCGACTAATTCCATATCGGCAATGCTGGCCGTGCGGGTGATATCTAGTCTTGCTGGATTGACCTTAGAGCGATAGATCTCTAAGTCAGCTCCCCTTGACTGATCACCGTCTAGACGCAAATAGAATAGTCCGACAAAGAGCTTGCGCGGGTCGTCTAAGTGCGGCCCTCTGACTGTTGTGCCACCAATTTCTACAGGAGTGTTGAAAGCAATCTGCGAATCAAGAAAGACATTGCAGAGTGCATCATTTTCTTGCCCGCGAATACCGGCTTTGAGGGCAGAAATCGGTCCAAAACGCTCTTCGAAATTGGGATAGTGCACGAGAATCTGTTGATGGAACAGACGAATGATGTCATTGAGAAATGCTTGGCCGAGATGCTCTGAAACCAAATCTTTGACTACTGCTGCAATATTACTATTGGCCGCGACATCGGTCGCTGAGTAATTGAAGCGTTGATTGCTGGTAAATGGCTTTCCTTGAAGCATGACCTCAAGCGGCGGTAAAGCCCTTTGAATATCAGCTAAAAGCTCAAGGGGTAAGACGTTTTTGACAACGACCAATGGAAAAGGATCGCTAAGTACCAGCTCTGGGGCAATGTTTTGACTAACTAGCACTTAGCCCCAGATGTCTTTTACTTCTTTTGGGTTGTGATAATAGATCGACTGTAAGAGGCCTATGGCAATTAAGTCGACAATCAATGCTGTGCCGCCATAACTAAGAAATGGCAGCGGCACACCGGCCACAGGCATACAGCCAATGGTCATGCCAATATTGATAAAGGCGTGAAAAAGAAACATGCACATAAGACCTATGGCCATGGCTGCCCCAGCGGGGTCGCCACGGTTTGGATTGCTTCTAGCTTGGTGGGCAATAAATAGTGCGCGTAGGCAGATGATGCCATAGGCGATGACAATAAGAACGCAAATTCTAAAGCCTAGCTCTTCACCAATGACAGCAAAAATAAAGTCAGTATGTCTCTCAGGGATGAAGGCACCCTGAGCTTGGTTACCCTTGCCCAGACCAGCACCGTTGATGCCACCAGAGCCGATAGCAATGAGGCTTTGCAAAATGTGATAGCCAGAACCCCGAGGGTCATCATATGGATTGACAAAACTAGTCAGTCTTTTCTGTTGGTATTCTTTGAGCAAGCACCAGAGGTGAGGTCTGGCATGACCGCAACCGTAGTTGGCGCCCATGACCACCACAATCATAAGCAGGCGAATCCAAATTTTCCAATCGAATGTACGCCAGAAAATTAGCAGTACACCGGCCAGGACAGCCAAAAAGATGTACCACCAGTCAAGGTTTACGGCATTTAAAATGAGCGAAATTAGTGGGCTGATAAGCACTAGAATGTCGACAATCGTGGCCCCTGACCAGTAAGAAAGCCCGAGAAAGACAGCGCCAAAAGTAAGCGAAGTGCCTAAGTCAGGCTGTTTAAATACCAGTATGGCTGGCAATAAGAGAATGCCGAGAATTTTGAAAATATCAAAGAACGAATTTATTCGGTGATTTTTCAGCCACGATGACAGTGAAAAGATAACTACTAGCTTTGCCAATTCTGACGGCTGCAAGGTGATTGGGCCGAGGGCAAGCCAGCGCTGCGCCCCTTGAGCTGAGTGCCCCTTGATCATAACGGCTACAAGCAAGGCAATATTGACCACGTACATCAGGGTAACCATCCACTTATTCGTCCACAACTTGTGGGGAATGCGACTGACAATTACCATGAGAAACAGGCCAGCATACATATACTGAACCTGTTTATCGAAATAGCCTTGGGTATGTTGAGAGAGGTGCAAAACGCTAAGGCCAACAGCGATCAAAAATCCCGTCGCTCCGAGCAGCCAAAAATCGATGCCGCTAACGACATTGAATAGGCTCCTCAAGGAGGACGGGATTAGTGTTGAAGCTGCGACTCTAGACGTCACTTATTTTTTTTACACTAGCACTTGGAGCGAAGCAATCGGAAGTTAGCAATTAAGCTGGCCCGACGCTCATATTGTTGCAGATCGAAGTGAGTTGTGTCTTTATCGAGCTCAAAGTAGCGGCCAACCACTGCCATGAGTTCTTCTTCTAGTGTTTCTAGGCGTCCGGCCGGTAGCTCTAGACGGTCATGCGTGAGCATACTGCGCATTCTGTCTTTGGCTGTGGCGCGAACATCATCAGTCTTCGGTGGGAAGATCCAGCTGAATAGTTGTAGTTGCATGGTGACCTCCCTTAAACCCGGACAGTGGGATTAAAGAAACTGACAATCTTGTTGATCCAAGTAGTGTTCTTGGATTCAAGATCCATGATCGCTACATCTTCGCCGCGGATGCGACGGGCGATATTGCGATATGCAAGGCCAGCTCTGATGTTGTCTGTGCCCGAAATTGGTTCGCCTTTGTTGGTCGAGATGATGATGTCTTCATCTTCAGGTACAACACCCAAAAGCTTCACTGAAAGAATTTCGAGAACGTCGTCGACACTCATCATGTCGTTATTGGCAACCATGGTTGGTCTATAACGGTTGAGCACCAAGCGATATTCTTTGATTTCGTCTTTGCGGGCTTCTAATAGGCCGATGATGCGATCGGCGTCACGCACTGCTGACATTTCAGGAGTGGTGATTACGATTGCTTCGTCAGCACCAGCGACGGCATTCTGGAAACCTTGCTCGATACCGGCAGGGCTATCAACAAGAACGAAGTCGTACATGCTCTTCAGTTCGTTGCATAGAGCTTTCATCTGCTCTGCATTGACTGCTGATTTGTCTCTTGTCTGGGCAGCCGGAAGTAGGCTCAAGTTAGGCAGCTTCTTGTCTTTAACAAGAGCTTGTCGTAGCTTGCAGCGCTCTTCAACAACGTCGACTAGATTATAGACAACGCGATTTTCGAGGCCCATCAAGATATCTAGGTTGCGCAGTCCTATGTCCATGTCAACCAGTGCAACGCTCACCCCTGTTGAAGCAAGTGCGACGCCAATGTTGGCAGATGCTGTTGTCTTGCCAACACCACCCTTGCCGGAGGTGATTACGATTACTCGTCCGCTCATTTAGTGTCCTCGTATGGCTTTGTGATAACGAATGAAAACTTGTTGGTTAATCTGTAATTTTGACTAGTCAATTTTGTTCTTTTGAATGCGAATCTTGCCTTCAACAATGCGGGCAATCTCAGGACCAGTGCCGTTTGCATAGGTGATGCGCGGGCGGTCAGGAGCGCGAGCAATTGCATGAGCAATACGAATTTGAATTGGTTGAAGATTTAGTGCTCTAATCTCGGCTTCGGTGTTACCGCCGATACCAGCATGAGCGATTCCTCTCAAGCTGCCCCAGACTGTAATGTCGCCTTCAGCCATGATTTCAGCACCGGGATTAACGTCGCCAACAATGACGAGATCTCCTTTGTGAGAAACGACTTGGCCAGAGCGTAATGTTTGTTTGACGTAGAGCACCTGCGGTAGTACCACAGTTGAACCGTCTTTATTGACTTCAGCTGTTGCCTCTGGCAACGGTGTGTCTTCAACAGTGTCGTGCTCCATCTCGATCATTGTGACGTCGAGTTGCACAGCTGCTTTTTGACTTTCAGCGTCGGCTTCAGCAAAGGGAATTCCACTAGCTGGGATGTCGACGTTTACTTTCGGCAGAGACATGGGCAAAGTAGATGTGACTTTGACACTATTTTCAAGGAAAGCGGTTCTAGTTTTCTCGTTCTTTGAATAAACTTCTTCAGGAAAAACTCCCACACCCTTAGCCAGGGCCAGCACTTGTGCTGCTTGAGCCACTGTTAGTTCGATTGAACCAAGACCAAGAATGACTTTGTTGCCTTTCCAAAACTGATTGGAAGACTGCAGAGTCGAGCTGAGATGTTCAAGAGCCTCTTTCAGGCTTGAGCAACCACCGACATCAATTAAGACGCCTTGATCAGGTTGACTAATAATGGCAATTTTAGACATGCGACAGATATCCGCCCAAGAAAGGGAAGTTGCAACCGAGTTATATATGAGAACGGTGACAGCTAAACAAATGTGAAGTTCACCGATACCATCCTATTGTGCAGCTACCCGCACGTCAAGCCGCTTGAGATAGTGGGTGTATATGCGATCGCACTAGAACTTGATGACATATCAGTAAGGAAGTGTAGGCTTTCCCAGTACCAGACGTATTGCGGGAATATGAAACTATTCAGAGAATTGGCATTTTTATCTAGACTTAGATACTCACATCACCGGTGGTATCAGAATTGTTCATGCACTGCATATAGAGGCTATATAGACCCTGCCAACAGTGTCGGTAAGAGGTCGCGGGCGGCAGTGTGCGGGTCAATTTCGCGGCCAACAATCTTGCTCAAGATAGTGCGCACTTGATCGCTTTCCATACAATTTTGCAAATTGCGTCTAGCAATATCTGCCACTATCTCCGAAAGCTCTGCGCGAATTCTTAGACTGCGCCTTTGATCAAGCAAGTTTTCATCAACGAGAAACTGCTTGTGGGCTTTAGCGGCCTGCCATAATTCGTCGATGCCTTGACCAGTCTCGGCAATCGATAAAATCACTGGAGGGCGCCAAGAAGTCTGAAAATGATTTAGCTCTAAAGAAGCAGTGATCTCGCTGGCTGATTTATTGGCACCAGGCAAATCTCCTTTGTTAACGACAAAAATGTCGCCAATTTCCATAATGCCTGACTTAATCGCTTGAATGTCATCTCCAGAACCAGGCATCAAGACTAAAATTGTCGTGTCAGCATGCTGGGCGATTGCTAACTCCGATTGGCCCACACCAACAGTTTCGATAATAATTACTTGGTAGCCCGATGCTTCTAGCATTCGAATTGCATCGTAAGTAGCCAGCGAAACTCCGCCTTGGTGGCCGCGATTAGCCATAGAACGAATAAAAACATTGCGATCTAAAGTGTGTCCCTGCATGCGAATGCGATCACCAAGAATCGCTCCGCCAGTAAATGGGCTTGATGGATCAACGGCTAAAACTGCTACTTTTAGGTCTTCTTTGCGACACTCAGTAATCAGCGCGTCTACCAAAGTCGACTTACCGACACCGGGCGAGCCGGTTACACCAATAATATGTGCTTGGCCTGAATGTTGATAAAGCGCCTGCACTAATTGCGTCGCTTCTTCACCACCGTTTTCTACTACTGAAATGGCACGGGCTAATGCTCGTCTGTTACCAGCGAGTAGTTCAGTTGAAATCGTTTCCACTTTTGCATCCAATAATTGCTTATGTACTTCTAAAAAGCGCTACAGAATTGCTCTAAGGGTTCTTGCCTTTGAAGGCCTTAAGCCAACCAGGAGTGTCGCCCTTGGCACCTTGATGTTGCTGCTGACCATAGCTGTCGTCAGCCTGCTGTCTGCGTTGAGCATTTTCAGCTTCGTTGAGCATAACCGCTAGTAAATCGCGCTCAGCTTCACGAGTTTTGAGCTGATGGCCAAGCTCAGTCACAGCTGCCCGTAATTCTTCGGTCTCTTGCAACTTCTGCTCTAACAAACCAGTAATGCGTCCAAGCTCCTGATGGAGCTGCTTGTTTTCGCGGCTCTTGTCAGTAAGAAGCAGGCTTTGATTGATCAATTCAGACTTCAAATCTTCGCCGTCGCGACTCATGCGCTCTAACTCTCTGAGCTGAGCAGACAGCATCAAGTTTTTTTCTTGCGATTGCACCAGCGCTTCTTGCAGTTCGATCAACTTGAGTGTGAACGAACCTTGGTCATGGCTTGTCGATGACGGAAGGGAACTGGATGATGTTGTGGGATTTGAATCGGCCATAGTCATTAAATTGTATCGTTTAGCTAGCCTTTAGTAAGGATTACTTCTCTTATTTAAAAAAAAGTGACCGTACAAGGATAATAAGTATTTTCAACCACCGTAGTCATCATACTTGAGATCTTACCTAGATATACAACAACAAGGAAGTCATGAGCAAGCTGGTCATAGAGAACGGATATCTAGTCACCCCAGAGCAAGAGCGCCCAACAAAGCTCTGGATCAAAGACGGCAACATTCTCCACATCGGTGACCAGCTACCGACCAATCTTGGACAGGAAGCGGCTTTCAAATCAATTGATGCCTCGGGTTGCTACGTTACTCCCGGGCTAATTGATCTACAAATGAACGGCGGACCAGATTGTGATTTTTGGCAAAGCCTAAACCAAGATACTTATGGTGTTGCTGAAGTGCGCGCCTTGAGGCGAGAGCTTCTCTGCTGCGGTGTCACTGCATTTCTGCCCACTCTTATAACTGCTGATGTTGACCACTTAGTTAAAAACATTGCCTTTCTCAAGAGCCAAGGTGTCTGCCGTAAATTACCTTTTGGCCTCGAAAAAAATCTGAAGGATGAAAAAGATCAGCCAGAACAAGAGCCTTTGTCGCGCATGATCGGCATTCATTTAGAAGGACCATGCTTGTCGCCAGAACGGCCAGGCGTGCACCCCAAAGAATGGATACGACCATTCACCAGTGAAACCATCACCCCATTGCTCGACTCTACTGTGGCTCTTTTCACTGCTGCCTGTGAAGGAGATCCTGATGGAAAGGCTATTGAGCTTCTCAAAAAGAACAATATCGTAGTTGCTCTGGGCCATTCCAACGCCACTTTTGAAGAGGCCAACAAGGCATTTGAGCAAGGTGCCACAATGATGACCCATACATTTAACGCTCTTCCACCGTTGCATCACCGAAAATTGGGAGCAGTGGGAGCGGCTTTGCTCTCCAAAAGCACAAGTTGCTGCTTGATCGCTGACGGCCTTCACCTTGACAAAGCAGCTTGTGCTCTCATATTTGCCATAAAAGGAACGGCCAAAACCATTCTTGTGACAGACAGAGCGGCCATTGGCACATCAGGGGGAGACTTAGTGGGCTCTTCAATAAGCCTTGATCAGGCTGTACAAAACATGGTTAATTGGAATATTTGCAGCTTTGCCGAGGCCATAAAAATGGCTAGCCTAAACCCAGCCAAGGCCATTAACATGGACCACTACTTAGGTTCTATCGAGATAGGCAAAGCAGCCGATTTGGTCATCTTTGATCGCGCCACCCTAAAAGTAGAAAAAGTTTTTGTGGCCGGCTTGCAGGCAAAAGGCAGCAAGTTAAAGCCAGTGACCAACTGACTAAATATAAATCAGCCGTGCCTACTTCTTACCGCGATTGGTGAATGTCAGGCCAGCAACGAGTGCGCCAAACAAAGCCCCGCCAATTACTTTAGTGGCCTTGCCACGCCATTGCTTATCCATGTAGCGCTGCACTTTCACGCTGTCAGTGCCATTGATCTGCTTTTCAAACTCGGTGGTTCTAGAACTATTGAGGGCAAAAATTGCCTCTTCTTTAGTGAGGCTTCCCCTTGTCATCAAGGAATGACTGCGCACGGCTCTCTTCATGTCTTCTTCGTCAATCAGCCCAAGCTCAACATAGAAGCGCCCTGAGCGTATTGGATCTTTCAGCATCGCTTCGTAGTTGCGCTGTACATCAGCCTGGCTGAATACCCCAGCACTCTTAAGTAAATCTACAAGCCTAGTATCAGCAACGCTTTCAGCTGGTTTGGCTGCGGCCACAGTAGCCTGAGACTCGCTACTACTGCTGCTACTACTGATACTGGTCGCGGCAGGAGCATGGTTGCCATTGTTTCTAACGGGCTCGGGTTTTGGCGCCACATAAGAATCTTCAGCGGCAATTGTGTCTTTCCCTTGTAAGGAAAGACTACCGGCTTTGTCCTTCGACTCTTCAGCCTTGAGCCAAAGTACAAAGGTATCTTGAACTTCTTTAATACCTTCTTCTCGGGTCAGCGCCCCTTCAATTAACTGCTTTTGAATGCGCTGCAACGACGGAAACAGAGCCGGAGACAGTATCCCTTGCAAAACCAAAGCACTTCCTAAAGGAATACCTGAAGTCATGCTGGTCTGAATGGCGCGTTCCATGTCCTCAGGGGCAACCAGGTTGGAATCGAGCAATAACTCGCCCAAATACTCAGGATTGTCTTCAATGTCAGGCCGCAAATCTTCTTGGGCAAAAGCATCAGCAATGCTCATTCGCAATTGATGCACTCGGCGCAGGGCGCTAATGGCGGCATCATAAGGAATTTGCCCTTCACGGATTAATGGCTGTACCTGCAATGAGGCCGCCAGCTCATCTTGACGCACACTTCCGCTCATCATCAGCACACGACCAATTGGCACCCCGAGGCGCTTAGAGACTTGAATCGCCTCTGTCATTTCGGACGAACTGATAATCTGAGCATCTACAAGAAGCTCGCCAACCCGCACAGATTTATAGTTACTAGACACAATGGCTACCTAAGTTATTGTCTAACCGACTAATATCATTTTCCACAAGAACTCATATTCTACCCCTTAGCAATATAGCTTGAGGTTAACTCCCTTGCTCTGTTAACGCAGTAGGAAAATTGGCATATAGTTATTGTCCGGGGCCACAGGTTGAGTTTTTACGGGGATTTAAGTAATGCGTTTCAAGAAGCCAGGGGTTACCTTTGCCCTCTCCTCTTTGCTTTTACTGAGCCAGATGGTCTCACCCGAGCAGGCCAAAGCTCAAGCAATGATGGAATATGGCGGTTTGATGGCAATGCCTAAGGGAGTTCCCAGTGGCAACACCGTTAATATGCTTACCAACCCATATCGTTCAATTAATAGTAAATTTCCTGGCAACGGAAATAGTAGTAGCGGTGGCACCTCTGATGCACCAGCGGCGACACCAGGTCAAGTTGGTGGCAGCAATTCGGCTATGTCAGTTGATGCTTTAGGTACTGTCACCCTTGATCCTAAAAAAGCACAAATACTAGGCGCTCAAGCACTCAAGCAATTTGAGCAAGCTAAAGCAAAGATGGCCGCTAAGCCACAAGATCTCAAAGGCGCTGAGGCAGTTCTGCGCGAAGCGATTAACACGCGCAACTCGATTTGGGGCTACGACGACCCGATGATGCCAACAATGTTGACATTGATGGGCGAAATTTATGCAAAACAAAAACACGTTTCAGAATCAGAAGCTTGTTTCAAGAATGCCCTTGTCTATATCACGAAGAAGCAGGGCTCTGGCAGTTTTGATCGATTAGATACTTTGGCCAAGCTCGGCGCCTTGTACAACGATAATGGCAACCCCAAAGAAGCCGTGTCGTACTTTCAGCAGGTGGCCCAAATCAAAGAGCGCCAACATGGCCCCCTCGATATCGCCACTTTAAAAGCGAAATTACATTGGGCCAATGTTTCTGCTGCTGCTGGAAAACCAGATGCTGCCAC
>Ga0172379_10002306_pt1 | contig 34222 bp, 32 predicted proteins | sample GrowelOW334metaG_FD_119756 | JGI IMG/M metagenome (GOLD analysis project Ga0172379, IMG submission 119756) | Groundwater microbial communities from an aquifer near a municipal landfill in Southern Ontario, Canada - Groundwater well OW334 metaG | ecosystem: Environmental > Aquatic > Deep... | reverse complement strand
GCTCGGCATACATTGATTTTATACTAAAACCGCTTGCTTTTGTATAAATGCTATGGAATACTTATTTAAGTCATGAACCCCAAAGCAGCTATTTGTACACTGATCTCACTGATTGGTATAATTGGTATAAGTACAAACACTGCTTACGCGGCAAACGCGTTTTGTCAGCCGGATCAAACAGTTTTTAGTAAAATCGGCGACGCTTTTAAATCCCTGGATATTAGAAAAACGGTGCAGAACATGATGACTAGCGCTATGACTGATGGGCTTATGAACATGGTGGCCAACAGAAGCCCAAAACAGATGATGGAGTGCTCGTGGTACGTCCTAGACCAAGGCAGCAAAGCAGCTACAGCCACCGGAGTGCCGTTTAAAGACCAGAAACTTCTGGATAAAATAAATGCGGATTGCCCGGAGATCAAAACGTCCAATCCTAACTGCACGGATTTTGTTAGCACCTACGATTCCAAAACGTCGTCTATCGATGTTGGCGGACAGATGCTGGGTTACAACCAGACTACCACATCTGGAAGTCTGCTCGGCCTTGCCAACACGCTAGAGGGGGCGGTCACTACGGAACCGTTGCCCACCAATTTAGCTTACTTCTGGAACGACTCTATTAAAAACGTACCGTTTGCAGACACAGCCCTAGCGGCTGACACCGAATACGGCAACGCACCCCTGATAAGTGCTGTATTAGGTATATGGAAAACCGTAAGAAATGTGGCATTCGGCCTTTTGTCCATTGTAATGCTTGTTATAGGCAGTATGATCATTACCAGAAAGAAACTGTCCCCGCAGCTAGTAGTTACTGCCCAGTATGCACTACCCAGAATCGCGTTGGCTGTAATCCTAATAGTATTTAGCTATCCAGTTGGCGCAGTGATGGCCTCCAGCATGCGCTACCTAACAGATCTTCTCGCAGGGGTAATCCAAGGAGCGGCTTCAACGGGAGGCGTATCGCTGGGCAGTCTTCTTGCTGCCATCTTTGTAGGAGTACTAGCAGTCGTTGGGGTAGCAGCACCAATTCTTATCGCAACAGCCGTTTTCCTTCTGGTCATTGTGGTCCTGTATATTGCTGTCTGGATCAAAGCGATTCTACTGTACATGAAACTGATCGTATCAATAATATTTGCACCCGTTAGCTTTGCTTTAGGTGCTATACCAGGGAACGAGGCCATGACGGGCAACTGGTTTAAACACGCGTTAGTTAACGTACTCTCGTATGTTGGTATGTTTACATTTCTGCAAGTAGGGTGGTTTATCCTTATGGAGGTGATAAAAACACCCAGCCAGTTAGGGGGAACCGGAGTCACCTCGTTTTTTACTTTCCTGCTTTTGCCTGTGATAACTATCTGGGTACTACTGCAAACCCTTAAAGTCCCAGGAAAAATAGAGACTCTTATTATGGGCGACCCAAAGAAGCCCGGTGGACGTAAGTAATTAATCTTTTGTGCTATCATAAACTCAAGCGCCAGGTGTAGGCAGCACGTTTTATGCCCATAAGAGAACAACAAACTACTAACAAACAGCACGCGATTCCACAGTCCATCATGTCGGTGGAATTTAAAATCATTGGCGACCTCACCCTAAAACAGTTTATCTTTTTGTTGATCTTTTGCGGACTTGCCTACACCAGTTTTATGCTGGTGCAGATCTTTATTTTTAAGTGGCTATTGGTGATCTTTTTCGTTATCGTAGGGTTAGCTTTTGCCTTCTTGCCACTAGGCGACAGGGGGTTGGACGTGTGGATCGTCAACTTCTTAAAAGCCATGCTCTTACCTAACCAGTTTGTCTATAGAAAGCAGGAGGAAATCCCTAATGTTTTTCTGTACCAAAATATAGATGTGTTGCGTAGCGAACTCATAACATTAACCCCCACCAGCAGCAGAAGAAAAATTGAGGCGTATTTGGAACAACAGGAAACACCTTTTGACAAGTTGGACATTGACGAAAAAAGCTATATCCTAAAAGTAAAGGAAGCTTATAGCTCGGGGTACGCGGGCTTTAGTAGCTCGTCAGTAACCACCATGGTAGCTCCAAGCGTACCGGTTATGCCGCAGGCGGGAACAGTGCTTCCGGAAACAGAGGCCCCGCAGCAACCGCAGCCGACAACAACTGCCGCTAGTAGCAAACCTGCTGAAATCCCGCACGTGCAAAATCTAGCCGAACTAGAGCTACCGCCGCCAAAGGCCTGGCAGCCCCAACCCGCTGCGTCTACACCTGCCCCCGTAGCAGCACCGGCGCCGCAAGGCGGTCAAGACAGTATCATCAAGTCGGAGCTGCACACCCAAGCCAGCAGTACACACTACCAACGGCCAAAGTCGGACCATAAGTATTATTCACCGTCCATGACACCGGACATGCATACCGGCAGACGGTTTATTGACCTTACCGAAGAAGCCGGCAGAGGCGAAATCATCCTGCCTATCAGAGGGGAGCGCGTACTCAGGAGTGCCGACAGCACACAGTTTGACCAAAACGAGGCAGAAAAAGAGTATCAAAAAGTAAAGCAGTTAGACGAACTGATCAATCAGATAAAAAGCAAGGAAGCAGTCCAAAAGCAGCTTATCGAATCACAAAAAATCAAGGCGGCAGAAGAAGTCAAACAAAGAGAGCGCCAAGAGCAAACCCAACAAGCCAAGCAGGCGGAACTTGTTAGACTGGACGCAGAAAACCGACGCATACAGGAACAGGCAAGGCTGGAGGCGGAAAAGCACAGGGCGGAAGAGGAACGGGCGCGTGACCAAGCCGCCAAGGAACAGGAACGACTGCAAAAGTTACGTGATCAGGAGGCGGCGCTAAACCGCCAAAAAGAAGGACTGCTTACCAAAGTACAACTGGAACCGACACCCAGACCCCCAGAGGCGACTGTTAGACCGGAACCGCAGGCTATCCCACTAAAGGTGTCGCAACTAGAGGAGTCCCCTAGTATGCCCAACCTGGTGTGGGGCGTGGTAGTAACAAATTATCAGGGCCACCAAGTGCCGGTTCCGGCAGTCGTAGTGGTCATCCGCAATCAACGCAAAGAGGTCGTACGAGCCGTTAAGACCAGCGCTCAGGGCAGGTTTAGCATCACTACGCCACTTATCAATGGGCTGTACACGATTGAAGTAGATCGAGAGCACAAAAGTGGCCTAACTTTTGACCTGGCCGGGTTTGAGGCTAAGGGCGAACCGATTCATACCGTAGAAATAGTTGGCAAAGCTTAAAGCCATGCTACAATAAAAGTCACGGAAGCTATACCATGTCTGACCTAATAAAAAACTCTACGCAGGAACATCTAGACATCGAAGATATCAAAAACGACTACGTGTTCTTAAAAACAGGTGGGGTGGTGGCTGTTGTTCAAACCACGGCCGTAAACTTTGATCTGCTATCCGAAATTGAGCAGGATGCCATGATTGGTGCATTCTCCATGCTGCTTAACTCGCTCACCTTTCCGGTACAAGTTTTGGTTAGATCAAAACGGCTGGATATTTCAAAGTACATAGATTTGGTCTACAAGGTAGAACAACAACAAAAGGACCCGCTCCTTAAGTTTCAGGCCGAGGCATACCGCAAATTTGTGCAAGAACTAATCCAAAAAAACGATGTGTTGGATAAAAAATTTTATGTAGCTATCCCAAGCGCACCAACTAACGCCAAAGAACTAGGCGCTAGCCCGCTAGACCCAATCTGGCGCTTGTTTGGCATGCATAAAAGGCAGGCCTCGGTCAATCTGCAGCAGGCAGAGCGGCGTAGTAACAACGAACTTCCGCCTAAAATCGATCATGTAATTAAAGAGTTTAACCGGATTGGCGTAAAAAGCAGACGCCTAAGCACACAGGAACTGGTAGAATTATTTTTTGATATCTATAACCCGTCGTCGGTGCATGGTCAGCGGGTGCGTACTAATGTAAACGATTTTATGACGGCTATAGTCCAGCCGGCCATTTTGGAGGAGTAGGCTAAGCATGAGATTACCAAAGTTCACACTAGGTAAAAAGGATCTAAAAAAAGAACTAGTCGACCAAAAGCCTAAAGCTGAGGAAGAAAAAGTAGCTGCCGCGCAAGACATGGCCAAGGGCATGATCAATATTAAAGACATTCTTGCCCCAGCCGCTGTTGAGGTAGACTTTAACCACATTAGAATCGGCCCAAAATACTACACCACGTTATTTATTTCAGGCTACCCGCGCTTTGTGGGCGCCAACTGGCTATCGCCCATTATCAATTTTGACCACACTTTGGATCTGTCCATGTTCTACTACCCTGTAAAGTCCAAGGGCATACTGGAGGACTTAAAAAAGAAAATCACGGAAATGGAAGCCACAGTACGCACCGACCGCGAACGCGGCAAGATCGAAGACCCTACGGTAACCTCTGCGCTGGAAGATGCCCACACCTTACAGGAACAACTGGTAAAAGGTATTGAGCGGTTTTTCCAGTTTAGTTTTTACATTACCATACCTGCCGACACGCTGGAGGAACTAAAAAGCATTACCAGCAAGGTGGAAAGCACACTGGGTTCGTTGCTGCTTATCTCTAAAACCGCCAGCCTCCAAATGGAACAAGCCTTTCAGTCCACCATCCCTACAGCGCTGGATAAGCTCCTAATAACTAGAAACATGGACACCACAAGCCTGGCCACCACTTTCCCGTTTACTTCGTCTGACCTTACCATGGAGACAGGCATTATGTACGGCATCAATCGCCATAACGGGTCGCTGATTATCTTTGATCGATTCTCCATGGAAAACGCCAACACCGTGGTTTTTGCCAAGTCCGGCTCAGGCAAATCGTACTTTGTAAAGCTGGAGGCGCTGCGCAGCTTAGTCTTTGGGGCGGAGGTCATTATTATTGACGTAGAAGAAGAGTACAAAATGCTGTGCGAGGCGGTGGGCGGTGACTTTATTAGCTTTTCGTCCAACTCCAAGTCGCGCATCAATCCGTTTGACCTGTCTAACATTGCGGTAGAAGGCGAAAACGAGCTGGGCCAAAAAATCCTGTCGCTCCACACACTGCTCAAGTTAATTTTTAAGACTATGACGTCTACGGAAGAGGCCATTTTGGACCGCGCACTAATCGAAACGTACAGAATAAAGGGCATCACCCCCGATCCGGAAACGCAGATGACCAAAGAGCCGCCCGTGATGGAAGACCTGTACAAGGTTTTGCTGGGCGCCGACGAACCGGAAGCCAAGGGCATGGCGGAACGGCTGGAACGCTACATCAAGGGCTCGCTAACAGGGATTTTTGATTCGCAGTCCAACGTTAACTTAAACAGTAAAATGACGGTCTTTTCTACCAAAAACCTGGAAGATATCTTGCGCCCCATCGCTTTTTACATCATCTTGGACTTTATTTGGACTAAAATCAGACGCGACCTCAAAAAGCGTATTCTGGTGGTTGAGGAGGCCTGGTATCTTATGCAAAACGAGGACTCCGCACGGTTTATCTACGGCATCGCCAAGCGCGCCCGTAAGTACTACCTGGGCCTTACTACCGTTTCTCAGGATGTGGACGACTTTTTGACCTCCGAATACGGCAAAGCCATTGTCACCAACTCGTCTATTCAGGTCTTACTAAAACAGCACCCTGCAGCTATTGACAAGGTTGCAGACACCTTCTATTTGTCGGAGGGGGAAAAGAGACTCCTATTAGGAGCCGGCCAGGGCGAAGGGTTGTTTTTTGCCGGGTCCAATCACGTATCCATCCGGGTAGTAGCCAGCGAAGCAGAGCACAACTTAATAACCACCAATCCTGCGGAGCTACTAAAACTGCGTGAACGAGGCTTAATAAGCGGTAAGGCAATAGTAGACGATGCCGCCAAGCTAAGAACACCACAGGGGCCGCAAAACCAGCCGGGGGCAGCCGACCAACCGCAGCAAAAACCAATCTACAGGCCTATAGGCCCGTCCGCACCCTTAATTTAGAGCCTAGGTAGTTAGTTTTACGGGCATCACCAGGTGTAAAAAGTCGCTCAGTTGTGGCGACTTAAAAACGCACGGAAAAGCTTCGCCCGCAGAGTATATATCCAAATCTTCCGGTTTGACGTTGGCAAAAAAATCCAAAAGGTACTTAGAGTTAAAGGCCAGGGAAACGCTTTCTGGGGAATCTATCTCCATTTTTACTCTAGCCGAGCCTTCGCCGCTTTGCTGAGATGCGGACGAAACCACGCAATCTCCGGCAGGATCCAGCAGTAGCCGTAGCATGGAATTGCCCTCCTTAGCGTCTTTGGCAAAAACGCTCACAGTTTTAATAGCCTGCCACACATCAGCGGTTTTGGCGTGTGCAGTTAACGTAAAACTGGTGGGAATAATACGCTTGTAGTCGGGGAACTCGCCGTCTAAAATTCTTATAGCCACCAGGGTCTGCCCGCACGCAAAAACCGCCAAGCTGTCCGTTTGAGAATACATAAGCTCGGTATCCTCGGCTAAGGTCGCAAACACCCGCACAGCCTCCCCCATAGTTTTTGCCGGCACTAAGAGCCTAAAATCCGGGGCAGTTTCAGAACCCTCGGCAAGCGGAATAGTTTTTTCCGTAAGTCTATACCCGTCCGTGGCTACCACAACCAAGCTTCCAGCCGCCTTGTTTAGCAGTATTCCCGTTAGGGCGGGTCTTGAGTCACCCACCGCCGCGCAAAACGCCGAGCACCCAATAGCTGCCCCTAAGTCCTTGGTATGTATAGTTACCTTAACACTCTGACCTGCAACAGGCATGGCGGGAAAATCCTCCGCCGACATGCAGGCAAACTTGGCGTTACTTTCTCCGCAGAGCACCTTAAGGGCGTTCTTCTCTGTAGATACCTCTAAACCTTCCGCGGGTAAACTAGCTATAAAGTCTGTAAACACGCGTGCCGGTACTGCAATGGCACCATCCTCCTCCACCACCGCGTTTAGACTAGTCGAGATAGATGTTTCTAAATTGGACGCTGCCAGAGTTACGACTCCGCCATGCGCGCTAAGCAAAATATTACCTAAAATAGGAAGTGACACTTTGGCCGAAACGGCCCTATTTACAACGGCAAGCCCTCTGGCTAGATTTTCCTGCGTGCATTTAATGTGCATAGGTAAACCGCATCTAACAGCCTAGTGTTTGGGCTTTAAGACCACTCTACGATCTCTACCCGTGCCAACGCTTTCGCTCGACACATCGTCGTAGGCAGCAATAAAGGTATGAACCACCCTCCGCTCTCCCGGATTCATGGCAGGCATTTCCACCTCCTGATTAAAAAACCTGACTCGGTCTATAAAGTTTTTGACCATTTCCTCAATCTTGCTTTTGCGCTGCTCACGGTAGCCGTTTACATCAACCATAATCCTTACGTACTCACCTGCAGTATTAAAGTACGCAGAGTTCAAAAAGTGCTGCAGCGCGTTGAGCGAGTCGCCTCTATAACCTATCAGGTGATTTAATTCGTCCCCGGTAATGGAAACTAACACGCCCTCCTCGCTTTCCTCCACCAAAAAGTCAGGCGCAACACCTAAGTGCGCCAACGTATCTTTAAGCATGTGTTCGAGTATATCTTTTTTCATATGGTATCGCTGTGTATCCTTTTACACCTTTTTAAGCTTCTGCACAAGCGGAGTTAGCCCACCCCATCCCATAATAAAATAGCTCTGCACTAAGGTAAATACAGTGCTTACAAAAATGTTCAGCATCACCCCCGAAGGCAAACTAAACCCAAACACCAGCATCATCACCGGGAACATGTACAGCATCTGCTCCTGCATGTTGTACATCATGTCATCACTTTTGCCGGGGGTTTTTTCTGCCACTTGTTCCACTTTATTAATGGCCGGCATCATCATCTTAGACGAGGCAAACTGCAACAGCGCACACAGCACCGGTAGAATAAACGTTCTGTCTGGCTTAGCCATATCAAAAAGCAAAAAGCGGCTGTTAAGCACCTCGCCAGCGGAAAATCGTAGCCAGTCAACGTACAGCTTGGGATTAATGCTGGTAATGTCTGTAATTTTGGAAATTTCATTTATGACACCGTATAAAGCTATGGGTATAAGCAGCGTAACAATATTACCTAAGCACCCCGACATAGGATTTATGCCGTGTTTTTTAAACAACTCCATCTGCACCTCCGCCTGCTTTTTCTTGTCATGCTTAAACTTTTCTTTAGCTTTATCCAGTTCGGGCTTTAAATCCCTTTGTTTTTTGGCAGCTTTAAGGTTGGGAACAAAAAATGGAACCATCACGAGCCGGACCAAAAAAGAAAGCACTACAATAGCTAGGCCTAGATTGCCCAGATACCGGTACAACACAACCATTACATTCATTAATGGATTTATTAAAATAGTGTTCCAAAGTTCTAGCATACCGCCTTACTGATCCGGCACAGGATCGTACCCACCCTTACTAAACGGATTACATCTTAACACACGCCAGACCCCCAGCAAAAGCCCCCTACCTACCCCGTACCTTTCCACAGCTTGCGCGGTATATCTGGAGCAACTAGGTTCAAACCGGCATATTTTTAGCCCAAATCTTCCCGGCGACAGATAGTTTTTGTAAAGCTGCAGCAACGTCAGCGTTAATGTCTTCATACCTTGCATCTACACTAATAAATCTGGGGTGAAACACCAGCCACCACCCCACAGCTATTCTAGCAAAGTTCTGTCTTACGCTCTCTCTAAAAAGCCGTTTGACTCTATTTCTTACCACGGCATGTTTGTGCAGTTTGGTGGACACCACAAACCCTACCTGCGATTGCCCACCAATATCCCATCTGCCCTGTGAAAGACTAACTAGTCTACTTGTAGGCACTGCATACAAATAGAAATACTTGTACCTGTACGCCTCGCCAAATTTTTTCACTTTACCAAACTCAAATCGGGTGTGAATTCTGTTGTTCTTTGCTAGCATGAATAGTCGCCACCACGGCTGAATACGCTGCTTGTGCGCTAGGAGCTACTTTTTTCTTAACTCCCGGGCAATAACCTTTCTACCTTTGCGCATTCTGTTTTTTAGCACGCGTTGTCCGCCTGCGCTGGACATGCGCTTCATAAACCCGTGACAGCGCACGCGTTTTCTTACTTTTGGCTGATAGGTTCTTTTTGTCTTTGCCATAACTTAGCGATTCTATACGACTTTTCTGCAATATGCAACAAGCGACCCCTAAACACCGCCGTTGCTGTAGTGTTTGCCCAAAACACGTTGCTTGATGTCTTGTGGATAACTTACTATAACTAGCCTACGACTTTCTACAGAAGCCGGAGAAGGCCATAAGACCTTCGCACAAACCCTGCCCACCCGCAAAGCTATGACAGAACAAGAAAAAACCTTGTGGATAAAGCTTTCCAGTGAACTGGAACTAGCCGGCAATAAAAGCGTCTATAAAATATATGCCCCACGTATGGGCGTGCGGGCAGACGGCAAAACGCTCGCTGTACTTTGCCCAGATGGGCACTCGTTAACCGTAATAGACAAAGCGTTCAGAAAGCTGGTGGAAATCTTTGTAGCAAAAACTGCGCCGGAATATACACAGGTAAGCTTTGAGGTAGGTAAAGTAGAACACAAGACCGCATCCACCGGCGCAAGCGCTACGCCACTCTTTGCTCACCCACAGGAGAAACTACCGGAGTCAGACACCGGCCGAGCTGCCGGACCTACAACTGGGAACGGTACGGGCCTTTCCGCCAGGTACATCTTTGAAAACTACTTAATGGGCCCCAACAACCAACTAGCGTATGCGGTAGCAAAAGCCGTGGCGGAAAGGCCCGGAGAATCATACAATCCGCTCTTTTTGCACTCCGGGGTAGGGCTGGGTAAAACCCATCTTATGCAGGCTATCGGCAATAAAATTGCCGCCGACAAACCGCAGCTAAAAGTCGTCTACAGCACAGGCGAAGCTTTTATGAACGAGCTGATTGAGGCCATTCAAACATCTAAGGGTCGCGGGCAGTACACTATCAACAAGTTTAGAAGTAAATTTAGAACCGCAGACGTGTTACTCATTGACGATGTGCAAGTTATTGCCGGAACGGAGTCTACCCAGGAGGAGTTTTTCCATACCTTTAATACGCTGTATATGGCCCAAAAGCAAATTGTCCTAACGTCCGATCGCCCTCCCAGAGACTTTACCAAGCTAGAAGAGCGTGTTAGGTCGCGACTGGGAAGCGGCATGATTGTAGACATAAAACCGCCCGACCTGGACATGCGGATTGCACTACTGCGTAACAAGCGGGATGAGGCTAAAGATAGCATTCAAAACGACGCACTGGACGTTATAGCGCTGGCCGTGTCCAACAACATCCGCGAACTGCTGGGAGCATATATCCAGGTTGTAACCTCCGCCAAAAACGCGGGGGTGGAACCTACAAAAGAGTTTGTGGCTGCAGAGCTAGGGCAGCGCATCGCCTCCGACCAAAGAAGGCCTGTCAATCTGCAGCAGATCCTGCGGGCAGTCTGCAGCTACTATTCGGTCAAAATAGATGACGTTAAAGGGCATCGGAGAACCAAAGACTTAGTAGGCCCACGGCATATTGCTATGTACCTAATCTACGATTTAACCAAAACGCCATACATGTCTATCGGCGACTTTTTGGGGGGCCGGGACCACACCACAATTCTGCACGGAGTAAGAAAAGTGGAAGATGAACTACGGGAGGTTGCCAAAATCAAGCAGGACGTAGCCAACATCGTCCAAAGTGTTTACGCTGGGTAATGTGGATAAGTACGCGCAATTCTATGAGTTCTGTGGATAACTACGACTAGTTGTCCACAAGGATATGCACACGCACCCACCAAGTGTCCACACAGACCTTAGGGCGGAAACATAAAGGCGGTAAAGTTGTCACAGGGAAAAAATGCTCAGGCAGCACATACACACTTATAAACAACCGCAAACCGCGCGAGCGCCGCGCCCAGAAGGCGCAGCCAAGATAAACACAAATCCACAGCACCTAATGCAACCACTACGGCATATGTATATTACTTTTACTACAGAAAGCCTCCCTATTAAATTGTTGATAGTATTATTTTGGATCCTGCCTTGGGGTTTGGGTAAACACTTTGAGCTTACGCAAGCGTTTGTAGCTGGGCAGGCTGTACCTTACCTTATTCCCACACTGTATCTGCAGGACCTGCTTGTGCTGGGTATTGTTGTAGCTTGCGTGCTGTCGACGGATAGAAAGGTTTTGGCTCCGACTGCGTACATCCGTCTGGTCGGCTTGTTCCTGCTGGCCGCCTTGCTTTCGCTGGTTTTTGCAGGGCGGCTGTATCCCTCCGGCTATTTTCTAGCGCGGCAGATACTGTACTTTGCATTCTTTGTGCTGGGCGCAAGACTGTTTCGCACACCCGCTCTCCGCCGCTGGTTATGGGTAGCTTTAGTTGGCAATTTGCTTCTGCTAAGCTTGCTGGGGTTGGCCCAGTTTCACAAACAAGGCGCCGTGTTTAACAATTATCTCCTGTTTGGCGAGCAGCCTTACAGTATTTACACTCCGGCTATCCCTAAAGAGAGCTACGGCGGTGTAGCTAAACTACCTCCGCATGGAACGTTTCTGCACCCCAACATCTTTGCCGGCTACCTAGTGCTTACCTTAACTTTGGCGTCAAGCTGTTTCTTTGGCGGTACGCCTAGGCGTAAGCTGGGACTGGCGTTTGTTACAGCGGGGTGTTTGGTTGTTGTGTGGCTTACAAAAAGCTACACGGCGTGGGCGGCTTGCGCACTTGGGTTTGTCCTAACGCTGTACACGCGTTGCGTACGCACCTACCGGTTGGTGTCTATAGCATTGCTCGCCGTGTGTTCCTTAGTAGTCCTGCTTGGTCTTACGCTCCCTGCGTACAAAGCCTGGGCACTCGCAGCTCTGCCCGCTGATGCCACTACCTCCGCCCTGTCCGTAGAGCGCCGGGCTAATCTACTGGATGCCGCCTACTCCATGATTGGTCGTAGGCCGTTTTTTGGTTGGGGTGTAAACGCCTTTACCTACAGTTTTGAACCGTTCTACACCCGTGTGACCGGGGCTCGTTTTTTACAGCCAGTCCACAACGTTTACGTTCTAATGGCCGCAGAGTTGGGCCTTTTTGGGGCAGTAGCGTTTATAGTGCTAACGCTGTATTCTGTTTACCGTGCTGCTCGCACCGGCAGGTATACGTATAGCATCGCCCTCGTTCAGGTGAGTGTTTTTGCTAGCTTTGATCACTACTTTTTTACCGTTCCGCATATGCAGCTTGCGTTCATCTTGACTTTACTAATGAGCCTCCCGTATACTAAAACCACAAACTGCCTATGACCTTTAAACACAAAACTTACGCGTTGCTGCTATCCTTTCCGTTGGTTCTTACCGGGTGTAACCCCAAAAATCTTCCGCTTATCGGGCCGTTGTTAGGTGGCGGCACACCGGAAGTAAAAAATGTTAATCTGACCGTTTGGGGGCTTTGGGAGACAGAGCAGACTTTACAGCCGCTCCTGCAAAAGTACTCCGCTGACCATCCCAACATTAAGATTACCTATGAAGACCGGTCTATTATGCCTCTGGTTGACTACAAGGAGCGGGTTTTTACGCGCGCCTTTGAGGGCACTAAGCCGGATATTGTTATGGCTCACGCCAGTTGGGTCCCGCGCCTTGTGGCGGGTGGGGGTGCTTGGCCGGTGCCTGCCGGAGTATTTGACGCTGGCTATGTGGGTACCACTTTTTTTCCTGTGGTTAAAGACGCCGGCGTGGTTGGGAGCAGCTTGTACTCTCTGCCATCTGCCTACGACGGGTTGGTATTGGTTTATAACAAACGCCATTTTGAGGCAGCGGGTATTACGCAGCCGCCGGTAGATTGGGAGGAGTTTAGGCGAGATGCGCTCTCTCTTAGAGTTCCACAGGACTTTAGTTTGCCTATGACCCGTGCCGGTGCTGCTATGGGGTTGGCCGCTAACATCGATCACTTTAGCGACGTGCTAGGGTTAATGTGGGTACAGGCCGGCGTAAAGATTCCTGAGGAACTGGATACTGATCAGGCTAAAGATGCCCTAACTTTTTACACCAATTTTGTAAAAGAAGATAAGGTGTGGAGTGATACCATGCCCGAGTCGCTGCTGGCGTTTGCTAGCGATAAGGTTTCTATGGTGTTGGTGCCCACCTGGCGGTTGTATGAACTGCTGGCCAGTATGCAGGATCCTACCGCAATCGGGGTTGCGCAGGTTCCACAAGCTTTGCAGGATACTTCGGCTAGCTGGGCTACTTACTGGACGTGGGTGGTGCCCAAAAGCTCGCCCAATCCAAACGAGAGCTGGGATGTTATTAAGTACATAACTGACGCGCAGCAGCAAACCGCCTTATTCAGTGAGGCCTCCAAGATCAGGCCTTTTGGGTCGATTTACAGTAACGTAGATTTGGCGCAAAACCTTGCAACTAACGGCTACCTAAAAGCGGCCGTAGAATCCGCGCCTTACGCTAAGACGGCGGAGATTGCAGGCAGGGCCGGTAACAGACGGCAGTATGACGCACTAAAGCAAGCCGTTGCCGATGTGATTGCCGGTAAATCTGCAGGTGAGGCACTGACCTCAGCAAAAACTACCATCGCTCAATGACGTCATAATAGTTAGGGCCGGGTTGGGTGTTATGTTAGCAAACGGGCAAACACTGCTCTTTCCGTGTTTTGCATAAAAGTACGCAGCCGACGCGATATACGCGGCGTTATCGGTGCACTGTGCTGCGGGAGGAATGTGTACCCTAACGGCACTATTCTGACTCCGCATCACAGCTACCAACTCCTGCCGCAAGTGTTGATTGGCAGAGACACCCCCGCCCAATAGTATAGATTTAGCATGCGTAGCTTTAGCAGCTTGTGCCGTTTTTGCCACCAGTACGTCTATCACGGCCTTTTCAAACTCCTGTGCAATTGCGGGTATAGGGTAGAGACCCTTGTCTACGAGCCTTTTTGTAGCCGTTTTGAGTCCAGAGAAAGAAAAATTATAGGTGGTGTCATGCAACAAGGCGCGGGGTAACTTTTCTGGTATGACGGGGCCAGCGTAGTCACGGGCTGTTTTAGCAAGAGTAGCTCCGCCCAGGTATGTGCCTAACTGCAGCAGTCGCGCGACTTTATCAAAAGCTTCGCCCGCCGCATCGTCAAGCGTCCCGCCCAGGTAGTGTAAATCTCCGTGAGCTCTCATCAGCACCAAATCAGTGTGTCCCCCACTCACAACTAGGGCTACTGCCGGAAAGACATCCTCAGCGTTGGCATGCGCACCGCCGGAGTCGATAAAATTGGCGTAAATATGTCCAACTAAATGGTTTACGGGCAGTATGGGCTTGTGCCAGGCTAGTGCTAATGCTTTGGCGGCCTCGATGCCCACAATGAGCGAGCCTACGAGTCCCGGTCCCACGGTTACGGCAACGGCATCAAGTGTCTGTTCTTGCGTGAGCTGCGCAAGTGTGGCTTCTAGTACGGGAACCATAAAATCCACCTGTCTTCTTGCTGCCACCTCCGGCACAATGCCGCCGGTTGCTAGGTGCATCTCAGCAGAGCTGGCTACCTGCGCAGCCAACACTTTAGTGCCGTCTTCTACCACGGCGCAGGCAGTCTCGTCGCAACTTGTCTCAATGGCTAGTATAGTCACTGGCAGATTCTAGCATTTTTATAGCCGTGTTATAATTTCTAGTACTATGAAGTTAGCCAAAGGCGCCTTGCCCATTTTTTTTGCGTTATGTTTTGTGTTTGGAGTAGCGTACTACCTCTTTTCAAGCTATTCGCCTACATTTATAGCCCAGGTCAAAGGAGCTAAGGTTCTCAAGGACAAGAAAAGTTACCTCGATACTATTCCTACGCCTACAGGGTCACAGGAAGTTGGCCGTAATAACCGCGAGGGTTTTTCGCAAGTTACCCTAGCTACTCAAAAGTCCAGCGAGGATGTGCATAGGTTCTATAGGAGTGTGTTGGTGGCAAAGGGTTGGAAACCTCAGGCTGGCTCGGAAGATGTGCTAACTACTGTTTATGCGCGTGATCAGGAAAAAATCGAAGTGGCAGTTTTATCTTTAGCGGACAGCGAAGAGACCGTGTTTTCTATTTCCTACCGCGATTAGTCTTTGGTGCCTACTAAGAAGATAGCGCGCCAAGGTTGGTACACACTTTTGTACGAGTCCTCAAACAAAACCTCATCGCCCTTGGTCACCTTGCGGGTAAACTCCGCTGTGCCCCCAGGTGCGGAAAAATCTACCTGCCTAACAACGCCCTTTGGTAGCGTAGGATCGTCCTGATAAAGGGCTGCGGGTGGTGCGGAAACGTTATAGAGTTTTGCCTCACTTATCTCCACCTTGCGCCCGTCGGGGGTGCCATAAAGTTTAAATTCCAGTGTGTTGGTGGCCAGATCGGCCGATGACTGAATCAACACGTATCCTGGGGTATCGTTAGTAAATTTTAGGTCCAGTGACGGTTGATACACACTGGCGTCAAACCCAACTTGGGATTCGAGTTCGTAATACCCAACTCGGTACGCGTGCGGATGCCGGGATGTTATAGGTAACCCCGCGTTGAGGATAGCCCTAAACAGGGTGGTAGATGTTTGACAGACGCCTCCGCCCTCTCCTAGGACTGTGCGACCTTGCGAGATGATGTAGGCTATAGCGTAGCCGGTCTTAGCACTAATTTCTCCTACCGTTTGATTAAAGGAGTACTCTTTGCCAGGAGGTACTAAAACACCGTTGGTTCTTTGGGCGGCGAGCGTAAGGTTGGCAATTCTTGGTTGTGCAGACCCGGTAAACTTGCTAACCCCTGTACCCAACAGCGAGAAGATGCCATATTCCGCACCGTTTTTAGACGCTTTTATTTCTTTAAGCGGAATGGGCATGCTAAGTTTGCCGTCGGTTGCAAAAAACAGTCTCTTAAAATCGCCGGCAAACTTGTCTTTATCTATTTCCAGGCCGTTTTGAATAATTTTAAACTCCTCCACACGCCCGTTTTGCACGCTAACTACCTGCCCAAGAGGTAGTTTATTGAGTTCCAGCGCAATGCCTTGGCTAACTTTTTCCAGCTCGACTCTATCTGTGCCCAGCTCAGGTCCTTCCGGTTTGGGTGAAAAGCTAACCAGTTTTAGCAGTTCGGGCGGGCCTAATCTAAATACCTTGTCGCCCGATGTTAGTTGGATTTCTCTGGCAACTACCTTTTGGGTTGCGTTGAGCACCTTCTCCAAGTCCCGCTTGGTAAACTGCGGGCTGCTATCTTCTACTTCCAGTGTTTTTTGAGCAAAGTGCAGGTTATCAAGGCAGCCTCTAATAGTTGCATACATGTGTGTTTCGTCCAAACTTTTACCGTAGACCTCTGGGACTATTTCCAGCTTGCCTTCTGCGGTTAATGCCATCTTGGCACTCACCGAGGGTATGTTTACCTCGCTGCGCATCTCTGCCACTTTGCCGCCCAACAGATCCTTGTTGTAGCTGTACTTAGCGCTTAGGTGTAGGGGCTTAACAAGTCCCACGAGTTTATCCTTGGTATCAACAAACACGTTGCCGGTTCTGCCTACCTCAAACGCCCTTGTCACACCAGCGTCCCAGTCGTAGCTTAGTTCTATGTCCTGTGCAGTTATGTGGTAACTTTTCCCGTTGTGTGTCCACAAGTTCAGAGTCTTGGTTGTTTGACTGTCCTGAGAGGTAACTGCCTGGAGTGCCTGCGCATACGTAAGGCCACCAAGTTTTATGTTTGCTAGAGTTACGCCCGGGATAATTCTGTTAGCGTAGTACAAGTGATAGCCCGTGGAAAGTACAAGAGAAGCTACCGCGATGTAGGCTATGGGTTTTGCTGCTACATAGACACAGCTACGTAACCTTCTTGTTAGTGACTTGTCCATCGCACCATTATATACGAATTACACTATGGTTGGGGTTTGATAGTCCGAAGCAGGGCGGCGCTGACTAATAAGATACTTTTTAGGATCGTCGCTCATGTTAATAAAAGCATCCACCATCTCAACTAACTTGCCGGAGGCGGTTTTTTCAAAGGCAAGCGCTTCTGTTCGTACCCCCTGACTTCTGGCGTACTCAATTAAGTCCGCATAGTCTCCGTCACCGGAAACTAACACCATAACGTCAATCTTTGACATCATCCGTACTGCATCCATACACAAACCCACGTCCCAGTCCCCTTTTTTAGCGCCGCCAAAAAATATTTGCAATTCCTTTATTCTAACCTCAAAGCCTTGACCACTCAGCGCTTCGTGAAACTCTTTTTCTGCACCTACGTCGGCTTTGATTACGTAGGCAAAGGCGCGCACTAATTTTCTTCCGGCTACGCTATCCTTAAGCACCCTGCCAAAATCCACTTTAGCGCTGTAGAGGTTTTTTGCTGAATAGTACATGTTTTGGACGTCTACAAACACAGCCACTCGCTGTTCTTTGTGTTTTGCGGCGCTTGGATTTTTTGGCTGACTTTGTGCCATAGCTGTATTCTATACCGTATCGGATCTTTTGAATAGTGCTCTATAAAAAGGTAGAATACCACTGCCATTAGTGGGGAGTGGTGTAACGGCAGCACGCTGCGCTCTGAACGCAGAAACTCTAGGTTCGAATCCTAGCTCCCCAGCCATTGATTTTAGACCGTTATATCAACCTAAAAACAATAAACCTAAGTAGGATTAGCGCCCAGAAGACACATATGTTAACATCCTGATGTGAGTCTCTACTTTATCACAGGTAACAAAGGCAAGTTTGATGAAGCTAAAGCTGTTATACCGGAAGTAGAACAACTGTATTTAGATCTGCCAGAGCTTCAAGGTTTAGATTCGCATGAAATTATCCATGAAAAATTACTCGCAGCACAAAAACACAGTAACGATTCTTTTATCGTGGAAGATACTTCCTTCACCCTAGAAGGTATGAACGGTTTACCAGGACCTCTGAGCAAATGGTTTCTTAAAAGCATAGGTAACGAAGGTATAGTAAGATTATCTAAGATTTTTGGTACTAAGGCTTTTGCAAAATCCACCATCGGTTACTCAAATGATAGGAAGGAGATAGCGTTTTTCGAAGGTGTTATTGAGGGGGAGATAGTTGAGCTTAAGGGCGAGGCTAGCCGTGGGTTTGGATGGGATCCCATATTCAAGCCTAAGGGTTCCGATAAGTCGTTTGGTGAGATGGAACCAGAAGAAAAGAATATGGTTAGTATGAGAAGGATCGCAACCGAGAGATTAAAATCTTACCTTACAAAGCTATAGTGTGAGCAGGGGTAGGGTAGACTCTTCAATTTCAGGTCTAATGTCGTGTACGGTGCCCAGCCATATATAGAAAGCCCGTAACAGCAATACAAATTAAATATCCCTCAACCGTACAGGTTCTAGGATTAGAACTGCTGTATAATCTGTGCATGAGATTACTACTAACATCTGCAGGAATATCTAACCCGTCTCTCGCAAAAGCGTTAGCTGATCTAATTAAAAAACCTTTTAGTGAGTGCAGCCTTGCATTTGTCCCCACTGCTTCCAATGTAGAAGATGGGGATAAAAGTTGGGTGATAGAGGATTACACAAATCTTAAAAAGCTCGAGTTAAAGGTGCTCGATATCGTAGATATCTCCGCTCTACCTCGCGACATTTGGCAACCGAGGCTGGAAAAAGCAAATATAGTAGTTGTTGGAGGTGGTAACACTTTTCACCTTATGTATTGGTTAAGAAAATCAGGTTTAGATAAATTACTTCCTGACTTATTAAAGACAAGAGTATATGTAGGTATTAGCGCAGGAAGTATGGTTGCCTCAAAAAGCATCTTTTTAACTTCAGACAAGCCTATTTTTGGTGAGGATAGACTTGGTAATACCGACGACTCTGGTCTGGGTTTTATTGATTTCTATGTTCGACCTCATTTTAACTCACCATTCTTTCCAAAAGCCAAAGAGGACTACATTGCTCAGGTTGCTAAAACTATCAACGAACCGATATACGCTTTAGACGATGGTAGCGGTGTTAAAGTAGTTAACAATAAAATCGACGTAGTTTCTGAAGGAGAATTTAAGAAGTTTAACTAGAGTGGTCAGTTAACTTCTAGCGCAGTCATCAAAGTTTTAATTCATTTACCTACTATGAAGAACGTTGTTGTCGGGATTTTATACCAAGTCGTTGACGGCACTAAATTATACTTACTGATGAGTTCTACCAAAGACTTTGGAAAGTTTACGGGTTTACTTTACCCGCCAGGCGGTCACTTAGAGGAAGGAGAGGATGAAAGACACGCTTTGGAGAGAGAAGTTGCTGAAGAATTGGGCATTAAAGTCGAGCCAGTAAAGAAACTTTTGGAAAGTCCTGGTGATGTTCCAGATCAGGTTACCCACTGGTGGCTTTGCAAACCACTTTCTACCGATATAAATATTAAAGTGGACGAAGGAGAAGTCAGAGATATAAAGTGGTTGACGGAAGAGGAGATCCTGAAGAGCCCCGCATTAATCTGGCCTGCAACCTACAAATTCTTTACAGAGCATTTTTTCAAACGACCCTAAAGTTCGAAAATCATCCCGCATCCCCAGCCATTTCCGGAAAGCCTATAACAACAACTTAAATAGGCCATTTCTTATCCAGATGGGCTCTAGGATTTGAATCGTGACTGTAGTTGGCGAGGTGCTGGTAGTATAATTAACTAATGCTAGATGACGCGAGTATTAGCTCGGTTGCCAAAAATGACCAAGAAATTAACCCCGTTACTGATTATGTCGTTAGTTTATATACCCAGCACGATTTTAAGACTTGGGAAGATGAGGCTAGACTGGAGATAGTGAGGGGGCCAAAGGCAGTAGGGCTTAGCGCAGGAAAGTTTCTTAATAATATTGAGAGTTTTACGAAATTTGTTGTAGACGTTAAGAAGATAGAACATCTACCTTTCAATAAGGCTCTGGAGGTCGTGGAGAGCATGTTGTTCGACCTAAAAAATAAACCCAAGATTGACGATACAGTCGTTGATGCAGTATCCCTCAATAATGAAAACTGGGATTATAAAAACATTCTTATTGAAACAGAAAGTCAGTATATTTATATGTGTCGGTCATCCACTGCCTAAACTGGCATAGTTCGAAAAGAGTCATGCTCCGCATGACATCCCACATCCCCAGCCAGTGTAGCCTGGAGAGTAATACTAATAAAAGATCCTACTCAAAATATAGATTACAAAGTACAATAAATATGTGAAACGGCTTCTATTAATAGCAGTTTTATTAATCTTATATTCCGTACTTTTAAGACTACCCATTCTTAAAACTAAAATCGACGGAAACGACTTTTATTATAAAGATGTTCTGGGATTTGTGTATGTAAGACATTCCAGTTGTGGATGGATAGGTTCTTGTAGGCATTGGGATTCTCCTATTTTGGGTGTTCATAGCTTTACTTTTAAACCTTTAAAATACAATGGGTCGGGTTGTTTAGATGCTTATGCAAAGACTGCCGATGCCGTCTACTACTTTGGCAATAAGCAACCAATTAAAAACACTGCTGCATTTGAATTGATTAACGATATGTATGCTAAAGATTCAGAGAGTATCTACAAACTTTGTGACTTAGAACTTATGAATAGTACTGACGCTAATCAATTTCAACTCATAGGGCCTATATGTGCAAAGAGTTCTACTAGAGTTTACTGCTTTCAAAAGGAGGTGGTTAATGCAGATGCAGGTTCTTTTGAGCATATATGGAGAGGTTATTATAGGGATAAATACCACGTGTATTATTTAGGAAAGACTTTAGATGTTATACATCCATCTACATTTGAATTGTTGTCATGGGGTTATATAAAGGACGAAAGCGCGTTGTACTTTTTTGACGAAAACAAGCTGTTACTGTCTAAACTTGTTAACCACGACAAAGATAGTTTTGAGGTATTAACAAATTACTACGCCAAAGACAGGTTTAATGTTTATAAAAGCGGTGTAGTAGTTAGCGGGGCTGATCCGACAATATTTGTAATTCCTAGGATTTAGTACAAATAGCAGGTTACTTTGTTGGAACGTTCCCCCAAAAGTTCGAACAGCCTCCCACATTCCCAGCCATCCAAAGCAAGCCCGTAACAACAACGTAAATCAGCCATGCCGCAACCCGCAGGTTCTAGGATTCAACCATTACTGTAGTGAGTTGCGGCGCTAGTAGTATAATCTAGCTACTATGGTGGGGTAGTGCAATAAATCAGCATTGTCGTCTCATAAGCGGCAGGTAAAGGTGTGAATCCTTTCCCCACCACCACATATGACTGTTAATGACTTTCTAAAAAAGTTAGTATCTGATAAGACGCCATACAGCTTAGAGGCCGAGGATAAAAAAACCATCCAGTTTGAAGGTGTTGAAAAATTTATTTATAGAAAATTAAACTCAAGCAAGTATAAAGCCACAAAAACTACAGATGACTACGACAAGACGGTAAGGGAAAAAATTAGTTACTGTGTGCACCAAAACATCCCCATCCATCTAGACCTTTCAACAGGGGCCACCAAAAATCCCCATGCGGTGTCTGCCCCCGGAATAGATTGGGCGGAAGTATTTAACGTTTCATATTTACGGGAATATTTGAAACCCATTGCTGCCGGATATCCAAAAGGCGTTACACTCGAGTATTTTTCGGTGGCTCTCTTTGAAGAAAAAGTTAATCATATTCCCCAACAAGACGTTGATCTTTACGACAAGCAGTTTGCTGAGCTAATTAACTACTTTCAGGAGTTCTTGCCACAAAATTTCACCTTAAGATACAGCAGGTTGAGTGATAGAACAAGCAAGAAGGAAGTTTATCCTCTTATGGACGACAAGATTGCCGAACTTAGAAGAGATTGGGCTAAACTCCCAGAAGAAGTTAAAAAAGAAAAATTGTTTAGGGCCGAAAGAAATATACTGTTTTCTGGACAAGAACTTCCTAGGGATGCCACCATTTTAGATGCTGCCCTAGCGCATGATTCCTTTGTGGGGGAATGCTGGACTAAAGCAGCAACACCCATATGGTACGAGCAAGACGACATATCTTTGGGTCATAGATATACATCCGGTTGGGCCATTCATGTGCGGTCAGCCCCTGCCTCAACAGTAAATTTTTGGAGTGGGGTTGGCGTACTGAGCAAGAAGGCCAACAGGTACATTCCCGCTATATTAAGTCCGAAGCAGTACCAAGAGGTATCGGCTGGATTTAGTGAAGAAAAGGTGGACATCTTTAGCGCTAATCCAGTTCTTGCCCAAAAACTGTCCAGTATCAAAGTATACTAACGTCTACCGCAGTTCGAACCCCATTCCGTATCCCCAGCCACTAAAACGGTGTTATATCAGCGTAAATCAGCTAGTCCAAGCAGGATTTAGTAATCAATGAGAATCGGGCCAACCCACTCTTTACTGCTTTCGCATCTATATACAAACCCACAGCACGTTGGAGTTTTTTGGACTATACTACATATATGTTTAACAAGCCCAGTCCATTATTTTTAGCCTTTCTCCAGGCAACCGGCCTTTTTGTCTATGTGGAGTTGGTGTCCTTGTTCTTTCTCCACGCTGAATCTATCTTTAGCGACAGCGCGCCCCAATTTTACGGACCTCTGTTAGGCCTGTTGCTGTTTGTTGTCTCTGCTGTTATCTCTGCCACCTTGGTGCTTGGGCGATTTGGCGTACTGTTTTGGGAAAAGAAGTATAAGGCTGCCTTTACTTTGCTTGGGTATACCACTGCTTGGATTTTGTTCTACATTGGCCTAGTTGTTTTCTGCGTCTTGCGGCCGTAAGTACAGCACCACAAGGTCGAGTTATGCAGTCTTTGAGGTATCAGATAGTGTTCCACACCCCTATCCATTAGACGGACCTGAAGTGTCGATATATACTAACTAGCAGCATATGTCCAGCAGAAAAATATTACTTCTCGCTATAGCCCTGCCCACTCTTGGTGCGGCGGTTTATTCTATTAAGTACTCCGGTAAGGTTTGCGGCGGTGTACACGCTAACCTAAAAGAGCAGCGCTGCCCAAGTTTTTACGAGTGTGTTTTAGAAAGCGATCAACCGGCTGCGCTGGGAGTTTGCAGGTTTTTGCCCAACGGCCTAAGACTTTGGCCACAGCCGCCGCAAGGTAATGAGCTAGTAGTAAACCCGCCGCAAAAAGATCCGGAGGTAGAATATGCCCTCCAGACCCAAAAAGCTGCCCGGCTTGCCTTTGCCCAAAATAAATTTGGCTTTGAGCTGCTTAAAACCGCAGTTTTTGACGATCAAACTGCCGCCCGGAACGTAGTACTTTCACCTACCAGCTTAGGGCAGGCATTCGCCCTGCTCTACACCGGGGCCGCCGGACCAACCAAGGATCAGCTTGCAAACGTTTTGCAGATTCCGGGGTTTAGCTTGGTCGACCTTAACGACTCGGCACAGGTCCTTATGGAGCGATTAACTGCCCCGGTGCCGGGCATCCAGTCTGTTACGTCCAACTCCCTTTGGCTAAACACCGCTACTGTTTTTAACAATGCGGTCATACAGGTTGCGCAAGGTAAGTACAACACTTATATAACCAACCTGGATTTTGCCGATCCGCAGGCAGTTACGACCATTAATAATTGGGTTTCAGGCAATACAGGAGGTAAAGTACCTGCCGCTGTTTCAGGTCCACTGGCGCCGAAGACTGCGTCATACATTGTTAACACAGCCTACTTTACCGGGGTGTGGCGGTATGCATTTGATAGTTCCAAGACGGCTACCCGCGATTTTTATAACCAGGACGGCACCACAACGCCGATGGCAGGTATGAAGATGGAGAACGTTAACTTATTGTATTTTGAGAACGACCTCTTTCAGGCGGTAAAGCTGCCTTACGGTAAAGAGCAGCTATACAGCATGGTAGTACTTTTGCCTAAAGAATCGGGAATAGTGCCCTTGTTAAGCAAGTTTGACATGCTAAGCTGGCAAGGCTGGTTGGCTTCTCTTGAGCCAAGGGTTGGCACGCTGTATCTACCTAAGTTTAAAGCGGAGTACGCCGGAAGTATGGCCAGACCACTAAAAAGCATGGGCTTGACCCTGCCCTTTGCTCCCGGCGCCGCCGATTTTGCTAGCCTATCTGCCGACGGACAAACCAAGAGCTTTTTTCTAGACACCCTGCTGCACACCACCTATATTGCCGTTACTGAGGAGGGAACGGAGGCCGCTGTGTGGGCTGCTGAGGAAACCGCTACTGATGCGGACCCACCCGCAAGCAAGCCGTTTACCATGGATGTTAACAAACCCTTTATGTTTGCTGTTGTTAACGAGCAAACGCAGGCTAACGTGCTTGTTGGTATTGTGAGAGCTCTGTAATTAAGGTAGACTTAACAGTATGCAGTTAAGGGATGTAACATCGTTTATAGGGTTGACTGGCAAAAAAGAAGCGGTAACACCACAAGCTGCAGACCCCGTTTCCCAAATGGGTCCCAAAGCGTACGGCGAAAAAGTGATCGAGCATACCTGGTCGGCCCCAAATAGGGTTATCAAAGAGATATCGCAAAAGAGCGCCAAAACACTTATTATAATTGCAGTTTCTGTGTCGCTGTTGTTTGCACTTATGCAGGAATTCTTCCTAATTGTTGTTATTGCTAGTGCTGGGTTTTTGTACTATATGCTGTCAAAAAGTCCTGCTACTGTGGTTACCCATGAGGTTAGTACGCACGGGCTTTGGTACGCAGGCGAGCAGTTTTATTATTGGCACGAACTCAAGCAGTTCTTTTTTACTGCTGACGGCGGGGAGATAGTTTTGTGTGTTGATACCGTAGAAAAATTACCAGGCAGGATCTTTTTAACCATAGCTGCCGCTGATCAAGAAAAACTAAAACAGCTGTTCTCAAAACGGCTGGTGTTTTTGGAACAAGAACCCAAAGGGTTGGTAGACAGGGTGTACGCTTCAGCCATTTCCAAATTTGCATTAGACAAATAAACTGTGTGTGACCCTTTAGTAGTATTCACATATGCGCCGGCAGGGTTAGGCCATGTTAGAGTGGCTAATGCGTTAATGGCTAGTATTCCTGCACAGCTTAAGTACGTGGTTTTTGCCCCTTCCGATAACTCAACCGAAACTATGCACCGCTTTAGTAGCTTAAACGTTCCGGCGCGCCACGTGATGGAGTTTTTTCAACGCGGTCTGGCCGAAGCCTTGTTTACCAAGGTGTACACCGGATGGCTCAAACGGCATACAGGGAAGTTGGCAACGCAGTTTATACAACTAATTCAGTCTCAAAAGGGCAAACCGGCCAAAATAATTGTGGTAGCCACCCATTTTGGGTTGGCGTATCAACTTGGTGCCATAAAAGCCCAACTGGAGAGGACTCTAGGGGTGCCTATCTTATTGGTAGTGCAGATAACCGATGATTCACCGCAAAGTGTGTGGTATGTAGATTCGGCAGATCTTATTATTTCGCCCAGTCATAAAACTAAGTCAGCTCTCCAAGAGTTTGCACGCGCCAACAACTTAAACCAGGTACCACTAGAGGTTGTACCGTATCCAGTGGATCCTGCCTTTGCCCAAGCGTTAACGTCTGCCCAGATTGCTGCGCGTGTGGATCAGTATACCCCCGGCGGCCAGTCGCCCATCAATATTGTAATTCCGGTTTCCGGTGCGGCAGTGGGCATGCAGTTCTTTGTGCATTTAATGCGCCATCTGCACGCCGCCTCCCCTAGATTTGTGTTCTACATCGTCTGTAGAAAAGCCCCGTTTACGGAAACTTTTTTGCAACTTGTTCAGCATGAGGACTACGTGCGGGTGTTTGTTTCAGCAGAGTATAAAGAAGTGGTAGAAGCGTACAAGCAGGTTTATTTAGCCCATGTAATAGCCGCAGAGGTAACTAAGCCCAGCGAGCAAGCCTTTAAAGCGCTTTTGCATGCAGGTTCTGTAGGTGGGTCAGTCTTGCTGCTTGCTGACCCGGTGGGTAGACAAGAGTACGATAACATTGCCCTTTTGGATCGGCACAAGTTACTATCCGATGACTGCGCACGTAGGCGAGGCTACATCCTGCCGTATGGTTCTAAAGCGTCGGCTGACTTAATCTTGGATCTGTTTACTAGTGGCAAGCTGCTTAGGGCGTTTAGCACATTTACGGCGCCGACTCCAACTGATGAGCTTGGTGCTAACGGAGTTTTAGCATTTTGGCAGGTGCTGGGCAAAAAATTAGCTTGTTGCTGACAGCATTTTGCGTAACGGTGACCGGACCATGATCCGATGGGCGTTAGCAAAATGCTGTCGTCAACGGTTAGTAGTTGAGTTTACATATCCGCACCTCGTCTTTGAACCCACGGAAGATAGCTAGGGTGATGCAGTTTGCGCTGGCTTGCTGAACGGCGCTGGGGAGATCGCCCACAATAGTGGTACGCGATGTATACACAGCCATGTGGGTTGCCTGACGTTCCCTGAGTAGTCTTTCTACAAGGGTGTTTTTGTCAAAGGAGATATAGGGTTGGTCGATCAGGAGCCCTAAGCACGTTTCTGTAGCCACCACAGCATCCGGTGGGAGGTTGGTGGTGATGTAGGCTGCCGAATTCCGCAAGACGTCGCCATGGGCTTGACCAAACCGCACATGCCAGGTAAAGACATTGGTTGCGGTAAAAGCCACAACAAGTACGGGGACCCACAGCAGTCGGCGGCCTGTAAGCCGGTGGGCTGCCTCCAGAGCCAGATAGAGGTAAAGCGGGATCAGCCATAGCATTAGGTAGTGTGGGCTCTTGAGTCGCGACATCGCAGCAAAAGCCAAGCCGCCCACAGCCCATGCTAGGAGTGTGGGTTCGGCACTGGGAGTTTTGCCGTATACTGCTCGGATGTATCGCCAGGTGACCAGCGGCCAGCCGACGAGTAGGGTTGCCACTGTAGTACCGTAGATCCAGTAGCGTTCCCGGATGATCTGTAGAGCTTGAAGTACGCCAAAGTCCATGCCCCGAGCTTTGGCCAACCCAAAGAAGCGTTGCGCTTGGTGGAGTTGTTGGGCGTAAAAGACGGTGCCGAACGTTAGGTACATCAGGACTTCGTAACTCGCTATCACTACAGCTGCAGTTCCAAGCAGACACATGTGCCCGGCGTGATGCTTACGCACCATAAGCCACTGGGCAAGCACACCCAAAAGTAGATACAGCCCGATGTGCTTAAAGATCACAACCAGACCCACCGCTAAACCGGCCAGTGCGTAGTTTAGCGTAGTGGGCCGGTTGGTCGCTCGCCAATAAGCCCACATGGCGGGAACAATCAGCAGGAGCTGAAGGTTCTCCAAGTAATTCATCCGGTTGGTCATTACAATCCATCCGTCTAGTGCAATAAAGAAGGTGCCCAGCAGGGCAGCACCGCGGTGGATGCGGAGCATAAACAAGAAGATCAGAAGTAGTGCACCGATCGACGCGATCACATTAAGCAGCCGTGCTGCAGCAAATGACGTGTTGCGTACCAGCCAAAACCAACCGGCCATGATGCCATACCCAAAGGGCGGATGGAACACGTATGGCTGCTGGAGGGTAAGGAATTCCGTTTTAATGCTGGGCCAGCCAGTTAAGTAGATGGCCCTGGCCACCGCCGTGTTAGCAACCTCGTCATTCTCTAGGCCCGTTTGCCCAAGATAGCATGTTCGGAAAAACAACGCTAGAACCAGAATTGGCGCGAGTAGCGCCAACAGAACAATCTGGTGTACTTTCATCGGACCTCTCCACTCTTAGCGGTGCGCGTGCAGCCAGCGCATTAAGTCCTTGTCCACGTTTCCGTCGTTTGCTAGTGTATACACGTAGCCCACCACCCAGATCGCTATCTGCAGTGCAGTAACTGGAGGAAATACTAATGCGCGTGCGTCGCGCACTTTAACGGCGTTATACACGCCCATTAGCACAACTAGCAAGCTGCCGGTCAGTGCGCTCAGCGGGGCCACTGTCCTGGGGTTGCTTGCCAGACCCGCCACTAGACACAGCAGCGGTATTAAGGTCCCTAGCCAGGCTAGTATCGCCAGGTGCAGCCTTTTACGGGCGTAGGGGTTGGTCCAATGGTTTAGCAGAAACGCTGCCCCTGCCACGCCCGAACTAAACTGCTTACTCAACCTAAGTGATGGTTTATGCGTTCGGTAGGCTATCAGCTGATTAGTACACAGAATCTCGCCACCGGCCTCGATCATGCCACAAACCAAGTTGTAGTCGTCCCAACCGTCTCCAAAGTGGGTGGGCAGATGGAGCCGTACCCTGTCATAGAACCCCCTGGTCATAAAGAAGGAGCTAAGTGTGGGTAAGCGAGAATCGTTGCCAAGTGTGGCGCCAGTTAGTATGTGGTCGTGCTTGTACTGCCTAAACTCGCCAAAGAGTCCGTCATCTTGAAACGCACTAACTATGTCATGCGCACCAGGTAGCCTACGCAAAATGCCGTCCACTGCCTGGACTCCGGTTTCGCGCATGAGCAGCATAGCGGTGTGGATCGTGCCGGGACTCCAAACTAACGAAACTCCGGTACTGGCTAGTATTTGTCCGTTGGCACAGTCCCAGCCGTGCGTAAATCGCAGGATAGTGTCTCTACCCACAGAGCCGGGCGGCCTTTGGTAAGGCACCAGTCGCACTTGGTCAGGGTGGGAGAAGCACATGTCTCTAACAGCAACGTTCTCCGGGTCGATAATGAGCAGGACTTCCACATTGGGATAGCCTTGCCCTAGAATAGCCTCCACGCATGCAAACAGCGACCTCACGGCGTGCGTTCGGTTGCCGCCCACGGGAATAACCACCGATACAAGCGGTAACCTACTTTGTGCAGCGTTAGCGTCCATCTTTATCTCCTGTTTGTCGGAATACAAAGGCCTCGTTACTTAGGTAATTGATAGCAGCACTTACTCCAGAGGCAAGAACGGCTACTAGGAGATAGTGCACTCCAAGTGAGACCAGTGCAAAGTACAGGCACTGGTTAAAGGTCACCGTTCCAAGTCTGACTAAGTGAAACCTGAGCCACTGTTCCACCAAGCTTCCCCTCCTGTCTGACCAATTGAGGTATTTATTTAACAAGAAGGTGACCTCAACGGATATAACGGTGACGGTAGGTCCAGCCAGGTACTTGTTTAGGCGGATCACTTCCACAAGAACTGCCAGCATACCCACTCCCATAAGAAAGACACTGCCGCCGATGACCACATACCTAATAGGCCGTAAGTAGCGCGCTTTCTGAATCACACCCCCTCCTCGTAGTTGTGTCGTACTACTAACCGTTGAATTGTTAACGTGCTGCCCAGATAGTTGGGCCTTTAACTATAATAACAACTGGTGCTATAAAAGTTTAGAGACGAAAGAGGAATACAGGAGTAAGAAAACCTAAAGAGTCCAGTGTCTTAGTGTGGTAAGTGCTTCAATGAGTATAGCCGCGTCATCTTTATCATAGTAATAGCCAATGACGTTTACACCCAAGCCGTTTGTGGGATCCATCACAACCTGCATAGTCTTTACTAGACTCTGTGCTGATTTTAGTTCCTTGCCTTGAGCATCTTTTGTGTACGCACCGAGTAGTATTCCAGGAGTACGGTTGGCGTTTTTAATAAGGTTTACATACCTTTGTGCCTCAGGTTTTACCGTGGACTCGTCCCAATTAGTTTTTCCTATTAAAACTATATCCGGGTATCTAACGATATCTGGATACGCGTTTATGATGTTAAGATGATAAAAAGCTACAAATGCTAAGGGTTCTAGATTGCCTTCTTTTATTCGTTTGGTGTTTTCAGCGTCAACAAAGCTTCTAATAGCAACTGCCTCGTCGTATGCTTTTCTAAAATCCGAGTATTCGCCGTCCAGGTTTATCGCAGAGTACTTTTTTGCCTCCTCGGGAGTGAATCTACTTGTTAAAACACCTAAGTTGGAAAATGTAAAAGCTCGCTGAGTAATTGGTACGCTAGCGTCTCTTCCCCAGAACACATCCTGCTCACGCGAGATTTCTTGCAGTTTTGGCCAGGTAGTTTCTGTTACCCTTGTAAAGAGCCGAAACCTTTGCAGTGTGTCCTGTGTTTTGGCGCGACTCTCAACCCCACTAGTTAACACGGGTTGGTCAGGGCCGGCACCTTTTACAAGATAGTTAGTTACAATCGCGTAACCTATGGCAATAGCTGAGGCTGCTGACAGTGTAATAAGTATAAGTTTGTTCGTAGACATACACCGTTGGTGACCCCACGGGGAATCGAACCCCGGTTAACGGAATGAGAATCCGTTGTCCTAACCGTTAGACGATGGGGCCAAGACTGGCTACTGCCATTATACCCTACTGCGACTCACGACACGCCGTGCAAGCGCAAGCGATTATAGCAAACCGGATCGGCAAGTGCTAAAATACGCCTTATGTCAACCAAGCGTGATTACTACGACATCTTAGGGGTTCCCAAGGGAGCATCAGATGACGAGCTAAAAAAAGCGTATCGCAAGATGGCCATGGAGCATCATCCGGACATGGTTAAGGACGGCGACAAGAAGGCGCACGAAGAGCGGTTTAAAGAGATAAACGAGGCCTATCAGGTTCTATCCGATCCGCAAAAACGTACCATGTATAACACGTACGGGCATGCGGCAGGCGGTGCCCAGGGCTTTCCTGGCTCAGCTGCAGGCGGGTTTGGCGGTCAGCAAGGGCCATTTACTTACACCTATTCTACTGGCGCAGGCGGGCAAAATCCCTTTGGGGATGTGGACCCGTTTGAAGTTTTTCAGGATTTCTTTGGTTTTAGAGGGTTTGGCGGCCAACGCCAACCACGACGAGGTAAAAATCTGTCATACCAGCTGGACGTGCAGTTTGTTGATGCAGTAAGAGGCGCTCAAAAAACCATTAAAGTGGAGACGGGTGAGCTCACCATTAAAATTCCACAAGGCGCTAGGGATGGTACAGAGCTCCGGTTTACCGGTCGGGGGTTGCCTGGACCCGGTGCCACACCGGCGGGTGACCTTTTTATAACCTTGCGGGTGCCCACGCCGCGGGAGTTTCAGGATAGGGCCGGTGACGATCTAGGGGTGTTAAAAACCATCAGTTTTGTTACCGCTATCCTGGGTGGTGTGGTGCCCATTGCGGTAGTAGACGACAAGATGCCTACCGGGGTGGGCCAAACACAGCTTAAAATACCAAGTGGTACCCAGCATGGCACCCAGTTTAGAGTTCGGGGTAAGGGCATGCCCAGACTCAACGGTCGTGGTACTGGAGACGTGATTGTTCAGGTTGCTGTCCAAATTCCACAAACGATTACCAGACAGCAAAAACAGGTGTTGGAAACCTACCCCCAATAAGCCAGTTAATTGACTATTAAGGCAAATTCTGGTAACTTACCCATCATGGCAGTCACAGAATTTAAGTCGGCTCTAAACCAGGTTGCAACAGAACGCGGTATTTCCGCGGAGAGTGTTATGGAGTCCATTAGGCAGGCTTTGGTGTCAGCATACAAGAAAGATTTTCAAGAGCAAACCGGCAAGGAGCTGGCCGAGGATGCGGTAATAACGGCACAGCTGGACCCTGATACCGGAGAAGCCAAGATTTTTGATGCCCAAAAGGATGTTACCCCGGCCGGTTTTGGTAGAATTGCTGCCCAAACCGCTAAACAAGTAATCTTACAAAAAATCAGGGAATCAGAAAAAGATGTGATCTTAAAGGAGTACAGAGAAAAGATTGGTACTATTGTTACCGGGCTTATTTTTAGAACCGAGGGTAGTGTTTTAGTGTTTGACTTGGGCAAGGCTCATGGGGTTATGCCGCCTGCGGAAAGCGTAAACGGCGAAGACTACCGGATGAACCAGCGCATGAAGGTATTGGTTAAAGACATCCGCGAAGGCCCTAGAGGGACGGAAATAATTGTTAGCCGGAGCGATCCGCAATTTATTGTTAAACTGTTTGAAAGCGAGGTTCCCGAAATTGCCTCCGGAGTGGTAGTTATAGAGGCTATTGCCCGTGAAGCCGGCTCCAGAACCAAAATTGCCGTATCATCTAAAGACGACAAAATCGATCCTATCGGCAGCTGCGTAGGGCAAAAGGGCGTGCGCGTTCAGGCTGTTATTGCTGAGTTAAATGGCGAAAAGGTTGATATTGTGCCGTTTTCCGTGAGTATTGAAAAACTTATTGCCTCCGCGTTGTCGCCGGCCAAAGTTACTGACGTCCAGATTGTAGACCAAGAAAACCAGGCGGCAGTGGTTTCCGTGCCGGAAGATCAGCTTAGTTTGGCTATCGGCAAAGAAGGGCAAAATGTGCGGCTGGCCTTTAAGCTTACTAAATGGAAGATCGACATTAAAGGTGCCCCCACCGTTTTTGGGCTGACGCAGGAAGAAAAGGCCGATAAGGATGCCAAGGAGGGCAAAAAGGGCTCGGTAGGTATTTGGGATGTAGATATTAAGGAACGCAAAGACGCGCAGAAAAAAGCAGAAACACCTGATGCACCGGAGGCGCCCGCGGTGCCCAACGATACCGAGCTGGTTGGCGGCGATGCTGCCGATAATGCTGCACCAAGTACGGACCCACAGTAACAGAATCCACACCCTTATTTGTAGTATAATGCTTGTACTTATAGTAAAAGTAGTGGTCATGACGAGCTATAAACTATGGAGCCAAACACTGTACCCACAGAGGAATACATCATCCGACCACCCATTGTGTCTGTTATGGGGCACGTTGATCACGGCAAGACCAGCTTATTGGACGCTATCAGACAAACCAACGTGGCAGGCAAAGAATATGCGGGTATAACCCAGCATATAGGGGCCTACCAGGTTACCTACAAGAATAGTCTAATCACCTTTATTGATACACCGGGACACGCAGCTTTTTCTGCCATGCGCGCTAGAGGTGGGAAAGTGGCGGATATTGTGGTTTTGGTGGTGGCTGGAACCGAGGGTGTTATGCCGCAAACCAAGGAGGCCATTGCCTATGCTAAAGCCGGTGGGGCTAAGATAGTGGTCGCTATAACCAAGTCCGATCTGGAAGGTTTTGACGCTAAAAAAACCAAACAGCAATTAGCACAGGAGCAAGTTGTGGCGGAGGACTGGGGTGGGGACGTTATGTGCGCAAATGTTTCGGCAACGACACATACAAATATAGACTGTCTGCTTGACTCCATTGTTGCTTTGGCCCAGATGCTAGAACTAAAAGCCAACCCGGGTGGTGAGATTGAAGCTTTGATTATAGAGTCCAAGCTGGATGCCCGAAGAGGGGCGGTAGTTACTGCAGTCGTTAAGTCAGGAACCCTAAAAGTCGGTATGGAGGTGGGAGCAGGTAACCAACACGCTAGAGTTAGGGCACTTACCAGCTTTTTAGGTCAGCCGTTAAAAGAGGCGGGGCCCGGTACACCGGTGGAACTTTCAGGTTTTAAGGATGCGCCTAGTGTAGGTGACAGTATTGTGCAAAAAGGCAGCGTGCTAGAAAGTCTGGCACAAGAAGAAAACCGCGTGGAGATTGTGGGCAAAAATACCAAAAAGAAAGTGTCCGTGGTGATACGCTCGGATACTTTGGGTACTTTAGAGGCGATCAAGGCAAGTTTGGCCAAATTGGCTGTGGAATCACCGGTGGCTAACTTCTCCCTAGAGTTTCTTTTTACAGGAACGGGCGACATCGCTCATGGGGACGTACTGTTGGCATCAAGTGCGGGAGGCGTGGTTATAGGGTTTGGTGTTAAAGCCACAACCTCGGTCTTGGCCTTGGCCGAAAATCACGGTGTCCAGGTCCAACTGTTTAAAACCATCTACGACCTTACGGACTTTATGGAGCAGCTGTTGTCAGGTGCTGCCGTAACCGAGGAAGCTAAGGTCAAGGGTCGTGCGGAGATTCTAAAACTCTTTAAGCTAGACTCCGGAGATATCATACTTGGCTGTAAAATTGTTACCGGGGTCTTAAAAGAAGATGCTAAAGTGGCGATATACTCCAAAAATCCCAGCGACCTGACACAGGAGGACCTACCTGTCTATTCGGGGGCGATAAAAAAGATCAAAGAGGGTAAAGGTGACGTTCCGTCCGTTGGAAAAGGCAAAGAGTGCGGTCTTTTGCTTAAGCCGCAATTTGCCAATGCACAACCAGGCTACTATATTGAGGTGACATGACGGCAAAAACTAACACCAGACTGTTAATTCTTACGGGCAAGGCTGGGCAGGGACACATTTCTATTGCTAGATCTTTGGAATACTGGACAAAATCCTGGGGGTTACAACCTACCGTATTGGATATTTTACCCGGCTATATCAACACCACTTACAAATTAAACCTAAAAGCGCGCACGCACCAGCCCATCTACAAGTTAACTGACAACAAGTACATGTCCAAATTAATGCTTACCGGGTTTAATGGGTCCCTGGAGGAACGGGTGGCGGCGCTCTGCCCGGAGTACCAAACTTACGACAGTGTATTATCAACGCACCCTT
>Ga0172379_10002305_pt1 | contig 34237 bp, 15 predicted proteins | sample GrowelOW334metaG_FD_119756 | JGI IMG/M metagenome (GOLD analysis project Ga0172379, IMG submission 119756) | Groundwater microbial communities from an aquifer near a municipal landfill in Southern Ontario, Canada - Groundwater well OW334 metaG | ecosystem: Environmental > Aquatic > Deep... | reverse complement strand
TAAAAAGAAATATGCATCACTACTTGAATTCAAAACTTCAGAAATAGAAACTTTCGCTAACGCGATTAAAATTATAACGGTAAAGTATGATAATCTTTTTAAAATATCTTTCCCGTATTCTTCAGGTATTCATCAAGCGCCAACAGATGAAAAGCCACACAAAGAATGGCATTTCCACATGCACTTCTTTCCTCCGCTTCTAAGATCGGCAAGTATAAAAAAATATATGGTCGGTTACGAAATGCTTGCCGAACCGCAAAGGGATATTACACCGGAAGTAAGCGCAAAAGTATTGAGAGAATTGCCAACGGTTCATTATAAAACGCTCAACAGGAGAACGGCGGATGTTTGATAATCAAAACATAATTCGGTTCCGTTGGATGAAGATGAAGCAGATTCTGCTTTCCATTCTGTTTTTGTTTCCGTTTGTTCATCCGCAAGAAAAAAGCAATGATTATTCCGATACACTTGCCGTTATTGGCAAAAAGGTAATTACGATTAATGAATTCCAAAAATATTACAAAGAAAAACTGCTGAGCATTGGTTTGACAGATAACGGTGATACACGCATAAAATACTTGCAAAATCTTATTGATGACGAAGTTTTAATTGTTGACGCAAAAAACAAAGGGTTGGATAAATTAAAAGTTGCATTATCCGAATACGAAAGAATTTCTACTCAAGAACTGCTCAATGCTTTTTCAAAAAATTTTATTGAATCATCCGTGAATGTGACTGAGCAGGACATAAAGAACATGTACATAAAGATGAATACGGAAATAAAAGTAAGACATCTTTATGCTCAATCAAAAGAAGAAGCCGACAAACTATATGCTCAACTTAAGAAAGGTGAAAAGTTTGAAGAACTTGCAAAAGAAGTTTTTCACGATGAAAAGTTGAGAGACAACGGCGGCGATCTTGGTTATATCTCTGTTGATGATATGGATCCGGCATTAGAGAATGCTGCCTATTCAATGAAGGTTGGTGAGATTTCGCTGCCGGTAAAAACAGTAACCGGTTATAGCATCGTCCAAGTAGAAGATATAAAACAAAATCCGTTTGTAATTGAAAGTGTATATCTGAAAGCGCACGACCGCATTAAAGCATTCGTTTCCAAACGCGCGTATGAAGACGCCGCGAAACGTTATACGGTTGATCAGAAAAAACAACTTGAAATAAAGTTTGACAATTCGATGTTGAAAAAGTTGTATGAATCTCTCGGAAATGTATCTGACAAAAATCTTTGGGAAAGTTCTACTTCATTTTATCATCGGAATAAAAACAGTGTTGTCGTTAAATCCAAAATGGAGAATTGGGATCTGACAAAACTTATTTCTGAAATGCAAATTACTACTGAAGAACAAAGACAATGGATTCATTCTGAGAATGATTTGGAAGATTTTATTTCAGGATTGATCATCAGAAAAAATACAATTAAAAAAGCGCTTGAAGCGAATTTGGACAACTCACAAACGTTTAAGAATAATGTCGAATTCAACTTTAATACTTTTCTAATGCAACAAGTTGAAAAGGAATTACGCGGGAAGATAAAAATATCACCGGATTCAATTAAAACTTATTATAAACAAAATGCTGATCGCTTTACAAAAGAAGCGGAGATCAGATTAAGCTCTATACTTGTAGATAATGCTACGCTTGCCGATTCTGTATCCCGTTTATTAAACAACGGTATTTCCTTTGAAAAAATTACCGGAGAATTATCGATACAGACAATCACTGCACAAAATAAGGGTGATATGGGCTTCTTTCGAAAAAGTGAATTGGGAAATTTCGGTGATAAAGTTTTTGAATTGAATCCTGGGCAGTGGACTGGACCACTTAGCGATGACGGAAAATATCTTTTTCTAAAATGTACTGATGTCAAACGTCCCGTTATGCGAAATTTGTCTGAAGTAAGTAAAGATATCGAACAAACGCTAACAACATTGAACTGGTATAAACTCAGACAAGACTATGTCACTTCGCTTAAAAAAGAGATTCATGTTCAAGTGTTTTCTGAAAAATTAAATGCAATAAATTTAATAACAAAAGTTGTCAACCGATGAAAAAAGAAATTCGGATTATTGTTTCTATTTTTATTCTCATAGTAGGTTTTGCCCATCCACAAAATTCCGGGAAAATAGCCGGGAAAGTGACCGATGAGAAAACAGGTGAATCCTTAATTGGTGTGAATATTCTTATCGAAGGTACCGGTCAAGGAGCAGCAACCGATACGAATGGTGAGTATATTATTGTGAACGTACAACCGAAGACGTACAATGTTTTGGCAAAATGTATTGGGTATTCAAACACAGTTACCAGGAACGTCCGTGTCAATGCAGGATTAACAACCAAACTTGATTTTCAGATCACTCAAGCAGATGTTAATTTGGGACAAGAAGTCGTTGTCACTGCAAAGGCTCCGCTTGTGGTTAAAGACATGACATCAACAGAAGCAAGAATAACCGCCGATCAAATTAAAGAATTACCGTTGCAGAATATCACTCAATTGATTACACAGCAGGCAGGCGTAAGTAAAGGCTCCGATGGCGGTATTCATATCCGCGGAGGAAGATCAAGTGAGATATCGTATTTAGTTAACGGTGTTAGTATCACCGATGATTTTAACCGTACACAAGCGTTGTCTGTCGAAACCGAATCAATTCAGGAACTGAAAGTTATTAGCGGAACCTTTAATGCTGAATACGGCAATGCGATGAGTGGTGTTGTTAACATTATAACAAAATCAGGTGGGCAGCGTTTAAGCGGTAATCTCGAATTGTGGAGTGGTGATTATGTAAGTAACCACACTGATATTTTTCAACACATCAATGCGATAAATCCATTGGCAAATTATAATTTCCAGGGATTTTTGAACGGTCCGATCATTCCAGACAAGTTAACTTTTTTTGTTTCCGCAAGAAGATTTTTTGACGGTGGTTATATCTTTGGAATTAATAAATACAAACCGCAAGGACGAGCATTATTAGTTGATGGAGTTCTCGTTCCAAATCCAGGAGACAATTCTTTTGTCTCGATGAATTCCAGCAGTAAATGGAGCGGGCAAGCTACCATAGACTGGAAAATATCCAGTGGTTTACATCTGAAACTTGATTCTTTCGGGAGTACCGAATCTGATAGAATGTATAATCACGTTTATCAATTAAATCCCTATGGGTCAAGTAATGCAAAGTCTAACGGATACAGTTTTTTCGGAACACTAACGCATGTTTTATTTACTAATACTTTCCAGGAATTAACCTTTGCGTACAAAGCGAATGATTACAGCACGCATCTCTATGATAATATTTTTGATTCCCGTTACGTTTCTCCCGATTCTGCAACTGTCGCCGGATATCACTTTTTAACCGCCGGTACTGATCTGAACCATTTTGATCGAAGTACAAAAAGTATAACAGTCAAATGGGATATTACAAGTCAAATTGATAAGATAAATCTTGCTAAGGTTGGCGTGCAGGCACAGTTTGATAAATTGTTTTACGAGAATATTACATTGATCCCGGCGCTAGGTACAACGGGTCAGCAGATAATTCCTTTTGTTCCTGCTATTCCGGGAACAGATTCACCGCAGCACGATAAATTTGAAAGACATCCATTTAGCTTTAGCGCGTATATGCAGGATAAGATCGAGTTCTCAAGCGTTATCATCAATGTCGGTCTCCGTTTCGATTTATTTAATCCACATGGGCAAGTGCCAATTGATGCTTCCGATCCTGATATTTTTAATCCTTTCAAATTGGAAAACACGTATCATGATTTAAACCATGACGGCAAGATAAGTGTTGATGAACAAATAGATGCCAATAAATTTTCTCTTCCCGAACGTGAAGTTTTTTGGTATAAAAAGACAACAGTTAAAACCGGTTTAAGCCCGAGGTTCGGAATAGCATATCCGATCACAGACCAGGGAATTATCAGATTCTCATTCGGCATCTTTCAGCAAATTCCGGATTACAGTCAATTATATATCGGCGATCAATTCAAATTAACTTCAACGCAGGGTATTCAAGGATCGTTTGGAAACAATGATCTTAAACCGCAGCGTACAACAATTTATGAAATTGGTTTACAGCAACAGTTCACGGATAATATTGCAGTTGATGTTACAGCTTACTATCGTGATATCCGTGATTGGATTTCTTCAAGCCAGCCCATCCCAACTTTCATTGCCGGAATTTCCTATTCAAAAAGAATCAATCGCGATTTTGCAAATGCGCGAGGTGTAACTCTTTCCGTTAAAAAACGTTTTGCAGATTATTTTTCATTCGGAGTGGATTACACTTTTCAAATTGCCGAAGGAACGAATTCATCGCCCGACCAGGAATTTTTTTCTCAACAAAACGGAGCCGAGCCAACCCGTTATTTGACACCACTTGACTGGGATCAGACTCATACTTTAAACACAAATATTTATGTGGGCGGCAATGATTGGGGAGTAAGTTTGATCTCTGCCGTTAGCACCGGTCAACCGTACACGCCGGTTGTTACTGCCGGAGCTTATTCAGGTAGAAATATTATTGTCGGACTTGCCAATAACAGCAGACGTAAACCGTTGATCGCAAATCTTGATATGCAAATCCATAAAGATTTTTCAATCGATTCTTATGGAATTCAACTTTTTATAAAAGTATTCAATTTGCTTGACTCGAAAAATCCGGTTGTTGTTTATGGCGATACCGGTAAACCGGATTATACACTAACACAGAAAACCGTAACCAATGAAGATGCTGGTTGGTTTGTTTATCCTAATTTTTATAGTACTCCGAGAAGCATCTATTTGGGAACTAAAATATCATTTAATAATTGACTGGTGTTGGAATGATCAGATTAAAGTTTTATTCGTTCGTAATGATAGTACTCATCACCGCAAATGCCGGTGGTCAAGTTCTTGATTATACGCCATCGGATTTTAGAGGCGATCCGAATTACAGAAGGTTCTCCAACATTGATGGGAATAATATTCGTGCGACCATTTTTAATTCCGGTTACAGCGGTAATCCAAACGGTCAGGCAAATTATTTTGATTATGAGTGGCCCAAAAATACAGGAAGAATTTATATCGCGCTGATTTCATTCTGGGCTGCCGGTGAAGTTCAAGATAATTCCGGAAAGATTATTCACCTTGTTGAAATGCCCGTTTACAAAAGCGATCCGGGAGGCAATACCTGGAACTTTGAACCGGTAAAAGGTTTTATAAATCCTCAACAACAGGAAATTGCAAGAAGCGATAATAAAAATTCTTGGCCGCAGGATTATCAAGGCGGCTGGCGGAATAAAAGAACCGATCCGCTTGATCCCGGTTGGCCAGGCTCGTGGGACGGATATTTCGGTAAAAATATTTTCAATGCGGATCAAGAATTCTATTTCGTTACTTCGGATGATAGATATAAACGCTATCCTTATACTCCGGATACAACCGATCTAAATCGTGGTGGACTCGGTTGTATTATTGATGTACGTACCATGGCTTGGTCTCAAGTGCTGATTAATGATATCGTCTTCTTTATTCATGATGTGTTGAACGATGGAACCAAAGCCGTAGATAAAACTGCTTTCATGATGTTCGTTGCTGATTATGTTGGCGGTGTTGGTCCAAATAATTATCCTTATGTTGATTTAACTTCTGCGATAACATTCCTAACAAGCGCGGATAGAAAAGGAAGTTCAGCATTCGGAACCGATCCGGTTGGTGTTGGAGCCGTAAAATACATTGAAACTCCGGGCAATAGTGTTGATGGCATTGACAATGATGGTGATTCGGGTGACTTCCCAAATTTACTTGCGCAGATTGGCAGCAATGTTGATTCTCTTTGTCCACACTTTGTTGAAAGTAATTTTCAAGCGCGATTTATCAAACCCGGAGATAAGATTGTTTTAATTCAACCTAACACTTACAACAGAATAATTACAACATATCCGGCAAATGGTGGAACGGTTTCAAGTTTAGGAAAGGATTATGTTCTCCCGGTAAATGGTGTTACACTTGTTGAAGATACTGTTGCAAATGGATACGATGATAATTTAAATGGATTGATCGATGAACGGCTTTCAATTCATTTAAACCACGTTAATCAATACACCGGTATAGTAAAACCTGTTCGTTTTATAAACTATTTATATTTCCCGGTGGGCGATACCATTAAACGCGGCTTTATTGTGAACGGAACTAATGCTGCCTGGAATTACAATAATGTAGCGCCAATGATTGATGAATCCCGTGATGACGGATTCGACAACGATGCTGACTGGGATCCAATTTTGGATGACGTTGGATTGGATGGTGTTGCACATACCGGTGATGTCGGTGAAGATGATGGAAAACCGACAAGCGGTGTAAATACAGAATTTCCCGGTGAACCGAATATTGACAAAACAGATGTCGGAGAATCCGATCAATTAGGAGTAACAAGCGCGGTACAAATTCCTGTTGGTTCATTGAACTTTTCAACTGCGGCAGATCAAGGTCTATGGGATTTGCTGATGGTTCCCGGGAATATCAATCTCATCAGAGGGATTGGTGATTATGACGTTTATGTTTCTTCGGGATTTTTCCCATTGCTTCCGGGACAGCGGCAAAGAATGGCTGTTTCAATTGCTATCTCCGGAGGTGGTAAAACAAAAGATGATGATATTGCAAGTGTAACATCCAAAATGCATCAAGCTGATCTTGCGTATCAAGCGGATTATCAATTTGCGTCTGCACCACAGCAAGTAACCGTTACGGCTGTTCCAGGAGATAAAAAAGTTACGTTGTACTGGGATAATTTTGCGGAAAAATCATTTGACAGATACATAAATAAAATCGGCGGCAACGGACGCAATTTTGAAGGCTATAGAGTTTATAGAGCAACCGATGCCGCGTTCCTCGATGCGAAAGTAATCACTGACGGATTTGGAGTGAAAACACTTTTAAATCCAACCGACCAATCTGATTTGATAGACGGAGTTGAAGGTTTTAGTCAAGTAGATATTAACGGTGTCAAGTTCTGGCTTGGCAGCGATACTGGATTGAAACATAATTTTGTTGATACGAATGTTGTGAATGGACAAAGATATTTCTACGCTGTTACTGCTTATAACTTTGGTTATCCGGCTGCTAATATTGCGCCGGCGGAGACCCCGATTCAAGTAAGCGTTTCACCCGATGGTTCAATTACACACGGAATAAATGTTGCAATTGTTAGACCAACTCCCGGCGCTGCAGGATATTTACCTCCAGAAGTAACTTCATTCACCCACGCAACCGGAGGAGCCAGTGGTACCATCGGAGTTGAAGTCGTCGATCCAGCTTCAATTAAAAACGGTAATGAATATCAAATATCTTTTACCGATACAACCTATAAAGTAAATAACAAAGATTTCACCACGACAAAAACTTTCTCGTTAAAAAATATTACGAACAATCAAACGCTTTTATCTAAAGATACTGTCTTAACAAATGGCGCAGAGCTGCCGGTAACGGATGGCTTCCGTTTAAGTCTCAACAATGTGCAGACAATTTCACTAAATAATAATTTAACCGGCTGGAATAGCACGAGCCCATATTCATTCGATTTTGACCCGGTTACTTTATTAACGGTCAATGGTTTTAAAAGTCCAAATGATTATCAACTTGTTTTTGGCGATGTTGGAATTGGAACATCGAAAGATACATCAATTGGTTTTATCAAATTTCCGTCTAAAGCGGTTAATTTTAAACTCATTAACCTAACTCAGAATTAAGAAATTCCTTTTGCTTTTAGTGAGGCAGACGGTAACGACGGTAAATTTAGCATCAATCCGTTAAATTCAAATCAAGCTGACGCGATCTATTTTCTTGAACCAAACAGCGTTGGGAAATTACAATTTACGTGGCAGGTTGTTTTGAATATCAGGCAGGGAACCAGGAGTCCGCAAGCGGGGGATACATTAAAGATTGTTCTCTATAAACCGTTTCTTTCGTACGATACTTATACCTTTAGAATGCAAGGTTCTTCCATATCAACTGATAAAGCAAAAAACGATCTCACTAATATTAGAGTAGTGCCCAATCCATATCTTGCAGCGGAAAGATGGGAGCCTCGGAATACTTACTCAAGCGGAAGGGGACCGCGCGAAATTCATTTTATAAATTTACCAACGCAGTGTACGATCAGAATTTTTAATGTGAGCGGAGCTCTGGTAAAAAAAATTGATCATAACGCGCTTGCAGAAAACGGAACGGAAATTTGGGATGTGCTAAGTGATGAAAAATTTGAAATTTCTTACGGTGTTTACGTTTATCACGTTGATGCACCCGGTGTTGGACAGAAAACCGGAACATTCGCAATAATAAAATAAAATTTGAACAGAGATGAAAATGAATAAGAATAAAAATTTAGCTGTCGTTTTAGTTTTGCTTCTCTGCACAATGGCTTTTACACAGCCGATTTTGGCTCAGTCAATAAATAAAGTTGGAACTTCCGGTGCGGTATTCTTACGGATACCGGTTGGAGCGCAAGCTATTGGAATGGGAAGCGCTTTTGTTTCTATGCAAAATGATCCTTCCGCGCTTTATTGGAATCCCGCTGCCGTTGCATCCATTCGTGAAAATACTTTACTTGTTGATCATACACTTTGGTTGCCGGGAATCTATTTTGATTTTGTTGGACTGACAATCCCATTGGCAGAGTTGGGAACAACCGGATTGAGCATCGGTATTATGCACACGGATGATATGGAGATAACAACGCCTGATCAACCAATGGGAACGGGTGAGACATTTAATGCTTCAAGTTTTGTGGTTGGGCTTACTTACAGCCGCAATTTAACAGATCGTTTTTCAATCGGCGGAACTTTCAAATATATCCGTGAAACCATTTATAATGATTATGCAAGCGCTATTGGTTTTGACATCGGTACTTTATACTTAACACCATTCGCGGGCATACGGCTTGGTGCAAGTATTTCCAATTTCGGTACAAAAATTCAGATGACAGGCGAAGACCTTTATATTCCTGCGGTAATTTCGAATCAACAGGGAACGAATCAAAGTATAACCGCAAAACTAAATACCGATGCATTCGACCTCCCGCTAATTATGCGCATCGGTATTTCTGATGAAGTTTTTATTAATGATGATTTTCGACTTACACTTTCGATGGATGGCGTAAGTCCGAATGATAATGCGCAAAGTGTTAACCTTGGCGGTGAGCTTGGATTTTTTAAAGATAAATTTCAACTCCGCGGCGGTTACAAAGATTTATTTCTTCCGAATAACGAAGCAAATTTTGCTTTTGGAGTAAGTCTTCACGAGATCAATCTTATTGGCGATGTTTTAGTTACTCTTGATTATTCATACCAAAATTTTGTTCACTTTGGAAATTCAAACAGATTTACACTGCAAATTAAATTATGAGTAATAAGAAATAATTTTCCGTTTTATGAAAGTAATAGAAGTTTTCAATAACAATTCATTTAATAACTAAAGGATAGAATTATGAAAAATAGATTCACCTTCGTCTTTGTCTCGCTCATACTGGTAATGTTCACCGGCTCGGCTTTTTATCAAACAATTGCCCAAACGGTAAAAGTTACCATGACCATCAATACTTCAACGTGTCTTGATACACTGCGTTCAAACCACATTGTGATCCTTTGCGGTGCTTCCTCCAAAGGAACAATTCCGGCAGTTACCTGGGATACCACTACGGGAATTAAATGTAAGAATATCGGCGGAGATTATTGGCAGGCAACCTTTCAGGCTAAACCGGGAGATCAATTACAGTATAAGTTTGTAACCTATCTTTCCGATTTTAAACATCCAACTTTTCATTGGAACGGATGGGAAGGTGATCTGAATTCCGGATTAAGTTTCGCAGGAAATAACCGCGGTTTTGTTGTCGGGAATGCGGATACTACTCTTCCGGTTCAATACTTGAACGGGTGGGAGACTAAGTTAGCGCAGTACTGGACTCCGTTTAGAAAAAATCCGGATACGCTTGCATTTTATTTCCGTGTTAATATGGGAGGTATTTCATCATTTAATCCTGCTTCGCAAACGCCGGAAGTTTGGGGCAGCGCCCCGCTTGGCGCTTCACCGTCATGGGTTAAAATCGTTAGTTTAATTCGTGAGACGAATAGCAACAATAGCGGATCTTTCTGGTCAGGTGTTGCTTATGTAGCTAAATCAGTTATTACCGCTGGAGTTATTCAATCTTATAAATTCACTATAAACGGTTCGACCTGGGAAAACACAAGCGACCGCTCTGTTGTATTAACAAGTTCTGTTTTAAGCGCCGGTGATACAACAATCAGTTGGGTATATTTTAATAATCAACCACCAACAGGTCCTCCGATTACCGGCACAATTAATTTCAGATTGAGATTAGATGCTCTGGAAAAAGCAGGTTTGTTTAACCGCGGACTCGGAGATAAAATTGCTGTTACCGGTGCAAAGGGATGGCCTCCTTCATCATTTACTTTTGATACCGAACCGACTATGTTGAAAATGACATACGTTCCATCCATTCAGGAGTGGATACTTTCGGAACCATTTACGATGACGAAAGGAACCCAGATCATTTATAAATATTATATTGCTTGGGATTCAACTCGATTTGACACAACAAACGTACACTACATTCCCGGTTTGTTTATGAATAACGGATGGGAAGAACCAGGAATCGTCGGAGGAGGAAACAGAACTTATGATTTCCCCGGACTTTCAGATCAAACTGTAAATGGAGATTTCGGCGCAGAGCAGCAATTTTTTAACAGCCTTCATCCGAACAGCGTTATTGAAACTCCAATCGATTTAACATTTAATGTTGATATGACTCCGGCAACTAACGCTGCAACTAATCCTACGAACACTCTCTTCAGACCGGGAATTGATACTGTCTATATTCAATTCGATGGATGTTTTATTGCAATCACTCAAGGTCATACCATGTATGGAACCGATAACAGGGTTATGCTAACTTCTCCCAACGCTGATGGTAAATATACCGGAACTATTAGTCTGAAAGCACCGACGTTCTTTCAAGTTTGTTACCGGATCGCTTACACATCATCGACCGGTGAAGTACTAAACGGCGGAGGTACGAATTTAGGTAGAAGATATTATCAGTATATTGTGCCGACAAGTGTAAATGGTAGTAACGTAACCTGGCCTGCTTCATTTAGTCTTAAAGAAGTTAAATGGTTGCAAAATAATCTTACCGTTGAAGATCCGCCAAATTTGGGATCGATTAATGGTATCGCTGAAAATAATATTTCACCGAATCGGTATGCTCTGTATCAGAATTATCCGAATCCGTTTAATCCTTCAACGATTATTACGTATTCGATTTTGAATTCCGGGAATGTTAAGATTGAAGTTTTTAATATCGTCGGAGAAAAAGTTGCTACACTTGTTAACCAAACACAAACTGCCGGAGTTCATAGTTTAGTTTGGAACTCGAAAAATAATAACGGAACGCAATCTAACTCAGGTGTCTATTTACTAAAAATGCAAGCTGGAAATTTTTCCAAGATGCAAAAAATGTTGTTGCTTAAGTAACAGGCAATATGCAAATTGTGATTGTCAGCGGATGAGGAATAAATATATTCTGAATTCGTAAACGAATGAAAGAATGGTTGAATGCATGCATGGATGAATGGGAAAATGGTTGAATAGCACAAATGTTATTCACAATGTTTTAAATACTTGAATTATCTAAAACATTCATCCATTCAATCATTCATTCATTCATGCAGTCTTCAATCTTTTGTTGTAACTATTATATTCAGTTATCAAACTCCGGGTTAGGTGTGTTATTTATTTTATGAAAAAAATATTTTCTTTGTGCTTAGTGTTTCTACTGTCTATTACAGTTGTCCCACAAACTAATTCCGACAGTTTTATCAGAGGAGTAGATATTTCAACTACTCCTCAAATTAAAAATGCCGGCGGAGTTTGGAAGCAAAATAATGTGTCCGGTGATGTGCTTGATATCTTTAAATCCAACGGCGCTAATTACGTAAGGCTTCGTCTTTGGCATTCTCCTTCAAATGGATATTGCGGTTTGGACTCTACTATTGCCTTTGCAAAAAATGTAAAAGCTAAAGGATTTAAATTTCTTCTCGATATTCATTATTCAGATTGGTGGGCTGATCCCGGACAGCAAACAAAACCGGCTGCATGGAATAATCTCTCGTTCGCTATTCTTACTGATAGCGTTCGTTCATATACAAGAAGAGTGATTAATGCTTTGAAAAATCAGAACACACTTCCTGATATGGTTCAAGTTGGAAATGAAATTACAGGTGGAATGCTTTGGCCTGATGGGAAAATTAGTTCCGGCGGCTGGAGCAACTTCACTACGTTATTGAAAGCTGGAATTCAAGGCGTTAAAGATGTTGATACAACCGCAAAGATTATGATTCATATTGATCGCGGTGGAGATAATTCTTCCTCTCGATGGTTCTTCGATAATCTGAAATCGAATGGAGTATCTTTTGACATCATTGGATTGTCTTATTATCCGTGGTGGCATGGGTCTTTATCTAACGCGCAAAATAATCTCAACGATCTTGCGACGCGTTATAATAAAGATATTATTATCGTTGAAACTGCTTATCCATGGACTTCTCAATACGTCAATGACGGTGTTTCTAATGTTGGTTTTGATCCGGCTAAACTTCCTTCCGGCTATCCGGTTAATCCGCAAGGACAAAGAGATTTTTTAACTTATCTGATACAGATGATCAAGAACACTACTTCCAAAAAAGGAATTGGGTTTTTCTACTGGGAACCTGCATATATTTCTGTTCCCATAGTTGGTTCTGCATGGGAAAATTATGCGATATTCGATTTCAATGGTAACGCATTTCCTACACTGCAGGCATTTCAGAATAATGATAGTTTAGCAGCTGTCAAAGTAACGCTGCGACTCAATACATCTACACTTGGAGATACTCTCAAGAACACTGCTTTTATTCAAGCAAGAGGACAGATTTTTGGAGTGAGCTCAGGTTTTTTTCCCAGTGGTGAAAAATTTTCTTGGGACCAGAGTCAAATAATTTTGAAAAATGTTGGCGGAGATTATTGGCAATATCAATTTCAAATGTATCCCGCTGATGAAATACAATTTCTGTTTTGGGCGGGACATTCATCATCTGTTCCTACTTACAGAAGTTTAGGATGGGAAGGGCAAGTTGTTCCATTTGATAGCTCGTCTGTTAATTATCGAGTATTCACTGCAGGATTAAAAGATACCGTTTTAGATTTAGAATATTTCAACGGCTCTTCGGTTAAAGTTGCGCAGTATTGGACTCCAATTCCACATAAAACAGATTCTGTCGGAATTTTTTTCAGGGTGAATGTAGATCAACTTATGAAAAACGGATTATTTGATGCATCAAAAAATATGTCTATATCTGTTCGAGGTGATTCGACAAATTCATCTGGCGTTTTGTCATGGAATTCGGATAACATACTTTTAAAACAAGAACCGATCAGTGTTGGTTCAGGATCATTTTGGTCTGGGGTTGCTTATTTTCCGAAGAACAAAATAAGTTTTGGTACGTCGATAACTTACAAATTTTTTGTTGCTAACTGCACATTTGGCGGTTGGGAATCCGGTATTGGTAATAGAGTTTTTAATTTTCCGGCATCAGATACAACTTTGGTTTGGAAATTCTTCAACGACAAAAATCCGATTACGGAAATATCAGATGAGGCACCATTGATTGCAGAGAGATTTCAACTGTACCAAAATTTTCCTAATCCATTTAATCCGGCAACAACTATTAAGTTTTCGATTACGGAAAGATCAATTGTTCAACTAAAAGTTTTTAATCTTTTAGGTGAAGTAGTTAAAACGCTTGTAAGTCAAACAAAAGAAGCTGGAGTACATTCCGTAACGTGGAATGGATTGAATGAAATTGGGAATCCGGTTAACTCAGGCGTTTATTTAATGCGGCTGGAAGCCGGTTCACAAAGTCAGATGCGTAAAATGATCTTGTTAAAATGATTTTAACAATGTAGAAACATGCCATGGCATGTCTCTACGCGAATAATGAAAATTAATTTGGCTATCCCATTGAACTCAAGTTTATAGAAGGAAGATACTTAGTGAAGCATTTTACGTTTATCATTTTCATTTTTCTTTTAATGGATACATTTTCTTTTGCGCAAAACAACACGTCGAAAAAGCAGGACGTTTTTGTCGATGACAATGGAATAATGCGGTGGAAAAATTCAAATGAAGAAGTGAAATTGTTCGGAGTAAATTATACAACTCCATTCGCTTATTCTTACCGCGCGCAAAAAAAATTGGGGCTTTCTCTTAAACAAGCAATTGATCTCGATGTTGCGCAAATGGTTCGGCTCGGTTTTGATGCTTTCCGCGTTCATGTTTGGGACAGAGAAATTTCAGATAAATCCGGTAACATTATTGATAACGAACATCTCGATTTACTTGATTATTTAGTGTGGCGATTGCAATCGCAAGGAATAAAAACAATTCTTACACCGATTGCATGGTGGGGAAACGGCTGGCCCGAACCGGATGAAATGACATCAGGTTTTTCTCAATCTTATTCAAGACTTCAACTTATCACCGATCAAAATGCAAGAACAGCACAGCGCAATTATTTAAAACAATTTGTAAAGCATCGTAATCCCTATTCCAAATTTACTTATGGGAATGATCCTTCAATCATCGCGATGGAAATTATTAATGAACCGTCTCATCCGGAGAATGGAAAAGAAGTGACGGAATATATCAATGAAATGGTTGGAGCGATTAGAGAAACTGGTTATACGAAACCACTCTTTTACAATATCAGTCAGAATTGGAATGAAGTGCAAGCGCAGGCTGTTTGCTATGCTAACGTGCAAGGGATTTCGTTCCAATGGTATCCAACTGATCTTGTTCATAATAAAATGTTGCAAGGGAATTTTCTGAATAATGTAAATCATTATTCTATTCCTTCGGAAAAGATTTCCGGTTATAACAAGAAAGCAAAAATGGTATATGAATTTGAAGCCGCCGATATTGGCGGTTCTTATATGTATCCCGCAATGGCAAGAAGTTTTAGAGAAGCCGGTATGCAGTTTGCAACAATGTTTTCATATGAACCGTCGCAGATTGCATGGAGCAACACGGAATACCCGACCCACTTTCTAAATTTATTATACACACCATCAAAAGCAATTAGCTTGATGATAGCGGGTTTTGCTTTCCATGAACTACCGATGAAGAAATCTTTTGGTGATTACCCGGCAAATAACAAATTTGAAAACTTCCGCGTAAGTTATGATGAAGATTTGAGCATCGCCAATTCCGATACGTGTTTCTTTTATTCAAACAATACTAATGATATTCCACGTAATACAAATGCGTTGGAACATATTGCCGGTTGTGGAAATTCGAAACTGGTAAAGTATGACGGAACCGGCGCATATTTTCTTGAAAAACTTGAGAATGGAATTTGGAAACTTGAAGTATATCCTGATGTATTATGGCTGGCTGATCCATTTGAACAAACAAGTATGTCGCGACAGGTTGCTCGTTTATATTGGAAAGAAAGGGGTATGTCAATCACGCTTCCTGATCTAAAAAATAAATTTTTTATAAATTCGGTAAATGGCAAAAAAGAAATTTCTTTGAAGGTTGAAAATTCTGAATTCAAAATTAAACCGGGCGTTTATTTATTGTCTGTTTCGAAGCTAAATAAAAATACGGCAGAAAAATATCTTTCGGGGAGTGAAAAATTTCTTTCTGGTCTTTATACTCCGCCGGGAAAATCTCATCAAGTGAATGTTGTGAATCAATCGAACGCTCATCAACTTGATATGGAGCCGTTACGATTAAAATTTCAAATAGCATCCGAAAATGAAATTACAAATGCGGAAATTTTTATCAAGCGTTTCGGATGGAGAAATTTTGCTAAATATCCTCTTAAAAAGATGGAAGGTTTTACTTATACTTTTGAAGACTCATCTAAAATGTTTAGTGAAGGAGAATTTCAATATTGTGTAGCGGTTAAAAGCGGAGAAACAGTTCGTTCATTTCCCGGTGAAATTTTAGGCTCCCCCGAAGATTGGGATTTTAGAATGAATGATCTTTGGACCGTTCTTAGATCAAAATCCGGAGAAAGTATAAACTTGTTTAGTCCGTTGCGGGATAGAAGAGATTTATTATTTCCTCATTTCAGTCATACGATGCAATATGATTTAAATTATAAAATGGGATCTGATGGAGATAAAATTTCATTATCGGTAAAAGTTAGATACACCAATGAAAATAAAATCCCATTCGGATTACAAATTCCGATCGTAGAGAAAATTAAATCTGTTTACCGTGAACCGAATGATTACAAGTATATCGTTTTGCGCGGACGCTCAAATCAAGATACAGCTTCAACAATCAGACTAAATTTATTAACGGAAGAAGGTGAGATTTTTACATCCGATATAGAGTTACAAAACGGTTGGACAAATGTCGCAATTCCACTTTCAACATTTCAAAATGGAGAAGCTCTTATGTTGCCTTCGGCTTATCCGTTGTTTCTTCCGAAGTTTTTGCAATCTTCAAATAATATTGAAAATAAAGGGTTGAATCCGTTTATGATTAATGCAATACAAATAGTCTGTGACGAAACAGGAAGAAAGAACGCTGAAGGGGAATTAGAAATCGGATTTGAAATCGAGTCCGTTTACTTGACAAATAAACGATGAACAATAATAATTCTATAGTGATGAAAGAGAATATATTTTCAATCTCAGAGGAGAAGAGACAACACGGTTTGGAAATCATTCTTAAAAATAATTCTACCAATGAATTCCTCGTTATTCTTCCGGAATCCGGAGCTCGCGTAAAGGAATTATGGTTATCAAACGGTGAAGAAGTAATATCTGTCGTTAAAAAAATAGCGAATGTTAATTCCGAAAACCGGGATGATATTTTTGCAAATGCAAAACTCTCACCCTTCGCCGGACGAATCAAAGATGGAAAATTTACTTTCAATTCGGCATCCCATCAGTTAGTTAAAAATTATCCGGAAGAAAATAATGCTTGCCATGGATTTGTCTTTGATAAAAAATTTGTAGTTACCGATAAAACGGTTAATGAAGACTCTGCTTCATGTACACTTGAATATCATTACACCGGAAATTTCCCGGGTTATCCGTTCGCATTTACAATCGAAATTACTTACAAACTCACTGCATCGGATGGATTGACGTGTACTACAAAAATCAATAACCTTTCCGATGTGCTTATTCCCTTAAGCGATGGTTGGCACTTTTATTTTGATCTCGGGATAAAGGTTGATGAGTTAAAACTTAAAACAGAAATTAGTGAAATGATGGAACTGGATGCTCAAATGATACCGACCGGTAAAAAGAAAAAGTTCACGGAGTTTATAACTCCAACTATTGTTGGCAGCCGGCATTTCGATTCATGTTTTAAGATAAAAGAGAATAAGAAAGCCGTAACTCAATTGTTATCTGAAAAGCGGAAAATAGACCTTGGGATTTGGCAAGAAACAGGATCAGAAAAATATCAATATCTTGTTATCTATACACCGCCGGATAGAAGAACTATCGCAGTTGAACCGATGACCTCCAATATTAATTCCTTTAATAATGGAGAAGGATTAATCACCTTAGCGCCGCAAAAATCACTTGAAATGAGTTTTGGAATTTTTCTAAATAAAATTGTTTAACAGAACAGAGATCAAACATGAAGATTTCAAGAAGTTCCGGCAAATTCATATTAAACCTTATAACTTTTTTGTCTTTGTTATATTCAGAAACCGTCATAGCGCAGGAAGCAGAACAAACAAAACGCCGCACACTATTCAATACTGATTGGAGATTTGCACTTGGCGATCATGTTGATGCTAACAACGTTTCTTTTGATGATAAGAATTGGCGCACATTAAATCTTCCGCATGATTGGAGTATTGAAGGAACATATGATAAAGAAGCTCCAACCGGCGGAAGCGGTGGTTATCTTCCAACCGGAATTGGCTGGTATCGAAAACATTTCTACGTTAATCAGAATGAACTTTCCAAAACGATCCGGATAGAATTTGACGGTGTTTATATGAATAGTGAAGTGTGGATCAACGGGAACTACCTTGGGAAACATCCATACGGATACACAAGTTTTCAATATGATCTTTCAGCAGACATACGAGCCGGTAAAAATGTTATTGCCGTCCGAGTTGATAATAGCAAACAGCCTAATACGCGATGGTACACCGGTTCCGGAATTTATCGGAATGTTTGGCTTATCAAAACAAACAAACTTCATGTTGCGCATTGGGGAGTTTCAATCACTACTCCTGCCGTCTCGCCGCAATCAGCAACCGTAACGGTAAAAACAATCATTGAAAATTTTGATGCAAAATTAAAAGCCGGCATCTTACGTTCGATTATTCTCAACCGTCAAGACAAGGAAGTAGTTCGAATTGAAAAATCTTTTTCGATTACTCAAGGGGCGACTACCGAGTTGGTGCAACAGGTGGTCGTTAAATCTCCGGAACTTTGGTCATTAGAAACGCCATCGATGTATAAGCTGAAAACAATTATACTTGAAAAAAGTGTTATGGTCGAGGAAGTAACAACAAATTTTGGAATTCGTGAAATAACGTACGATGTAAATAACGGTTTCTCTCTTAATAACAAATCAATAAAAATGAATGGCGTCTGCTTGCATCACGATGGTGGATGCGTTGGCGCTGCAGTTTCGTTACAAGTATGGAGGCGAAGACTTGAAAAATTAAAAGAGATGGGCTGCAATGCTATCCGTACTTCACACAATCCTCCCGCGCCGGAATTTTTAGACTTATGCGATGAGATGGGATTCATGGTTATGGATGAACCTTTTGATGAATGGGAAATTGGTAAACGAAAATATGGTTATCACGATTATTTTGATGAGTGGTGGGAACGTGATCTCGTTTCAATGATTCACCGGGACCGCAACCATCCGTCAATTGTTCTGTGGAGTGCCGGCAACGAAATTCCCGAACAAAAAACTGAAAAAGGAGTTAAGATGCTGAAGTCCTTCATCTCAATTTTTCATCGTGAAGATTCTACACGACCCGTTACTTTGGCATGCGATAATATTGTTGCGGATGGCGGAGCTACAACTCTTGAATTTCTCAAAGAACTTGATATTGTTGGTTATAACTATGTTGACCGCTGGCATCGCCGACGGGAATTATTTTACAGCGTTGACCGCCACGATCATCCTGATTGGAAAATGATCGGAACGGAAAGCATCTCTAACAGCGGAGGAATTCGCGGGCAATACACAATTGGGCACGATTCACTTACCGGTTTTACGAATTATAATTTTAATATGATTGATGCAGAACAATTATGGAAGTTTGTTTCAACTCGTGATTATGTTATAGGAGATTTTATGTGGACGGGCGTTGATTATCTTGGTGAAGCAGACTGGCCTGAAAAAAGCGCAAGCTTCGGTGTGCTTGATCTCTGTGGTTTTCCTAAGGATGGTTATTATTTTTATCAAAGCCAATGGACGAAGAAACCGATGATCCATCTTTTCCCCCATTGGAACTGGAACGGAAAAGAAGGACAAATTATTCCGGTTCTGTGTTATACAAACTGCGATGCAGTTGAACTTTTTCTGAACGGGAAATGTTTTGGAGAAAAGAGATTGGAATTCCCAAGGCAGGGAAATTCCGGCGGATGGAATTTATATGATAAACCGCAAGTACATCCTTCAACAGCCGATCTTCATCTTTCTTGGGATGTTCCATATCAACCGGGAACGTTGAAAGCTGTTGGTAAAAAAGATGGCAAAATAGTTTTAGTTGAAGAGATGCATACTGCCGGAGAACCGGCTGCGCTGCAATTACAAGTTGATCGAGCTACGCTCAACTCAAACAGCCAAGATGTAACAATTATTACCGTAAAAGTTATTGATGCAGAAAGCACAGTTGTTCCTATTGCTGATAATTTAATCCAATTTTCAATTGAAGGTGAGGGGAAGATAATAGGTGTTGATAACGGAAATCCTGTTGATCACGATCCTTACAAAAGTAATAAGCGGAAAGCTTTCAATGGACTGTGTCTCGCGGTTGTGCAATCAACAGAAAAAGCGGGGAAGATAACGGTGACTGTGAAATCGGATGGACTTAGAAGTGCATCAGTTGGAATAGTGAGCCAGGGAGAGTAATACAAACTTAAAAACAAGAGAAAAATTAGGAACAAAGTGTAGTTAAAAATTAAGCAACATCTTTGTAATTATTTGGTTTTTCAAAATCTTTTTACAGCAAAGCTCACTTCATTTACCGTTAGTTTAAAAATACATACCGTTAGTTTAAAAATACCTACCGTTAGCTTGTTAGCTATTGCGGCGTCAGAACATTTTGTATATGTTCTAACTCAAACTTAAGACAACAAATTGAATACTATAAAAAAGCTGATGAGTTTATTTACAAAAAAGCAGTCTAAGTCTATGCCTATTTTAATTATTAGGAAAGAGACGGACCTATCCCGCACGCGGGATTATGATAACGTAAAAGAATTCAAATCAATTGAAGAAGCAATTGCCGATTTGGAAACTGATCCGAATGTTCCTTTGGAAAAAATAGAAAAATTAAAATCATCACTGAAAAACCTGGAAAACAAAACTTCAATTAAAATTAAGAATGGTGAAATAATAAAATAATGGCAAAGTTTTTTACAAAATAGGAGCAAAAATGAAAACGATTATTAAAACTCTCATTTCAGTATCAGTTCCCCTTTTATTTTCTATTCTTTTGATTAGCATATTTGCCGACCAAACACTCGCAAAAGAAAAGGCTTCCAAAATTACTTTTCAAGAGACAAAACATGACTTTGGGAAAGTAAAGCAAGGTGTTACGTTAACGTTTGCATTTAAATTTAAGAATGATGGCGAGGAGAATTTAGCAATACAAAAAGTACATGCAAGCTGCGGCTGCACAGGTGTTACAATGGGGGATAAAAAAGAATTTGAAGAAGGTGAAGAAGGAGAGATTAAAGTAACGTTTAATACCGGGGGAAGATCAGGTGTGCAAAGTAAAACTGTTATGGTTCAATCAAATGACACTGAGAATCCCACCGTGGTTCTTTCATTTACTTGTGACATTATTAGTCAATAACCAAAATTTAAAAGACAAGAAAATGAGAATTCGAAATTTCAATTTGAAAATTAGTTTTATACTCTTCTTCGTATTTCTTACGGGACCTGTTTTCTCACAGATGCAGGTGCAGGTAAGACTTCAACAGCCACCGCCAAACCAACTGCGAGCTGCCGACTTGTGGAAACTGACTCTCAACAACACCACGCGCACTACTTACAATATTATTTTGGAAGGAACGCTCGACGAAGCGGAAGCCGGGCGTGTTGCCACAGGTAACTCCGGTATTATTAGTTTACCTCCGGGCATCAAATCCATCACTTATAACGATGTGAAGCGGGGCGGCAGTGTAAACTTTAAGTCCGGTCAATGGCAGGAAGCATTCACGCGTACAGGCAACGCACCATCCGGTGACTACACGATCTGTATCTACGTAAAATCCGAAGCAGGCGATGAGTTGGGGAGTGATTGCATACAACAAAATATAGAGATTGTCTCAGGACCTACACTCATCTCTCCTCCCGACGAAGAGACCATTCCTGACCAACAGACTCCGATTTTTACATGGCTAACTCAAACACCTCCGCAGCAAGGCGTCAGGTACAAAATTATTGTTGTAGAGATCAGGGGTGGGCAATCTGCTGATGAGGCTATTATGGTAAATCCCGTTTGGTTTACGATGGATAATGTCCCTTCAACTTCATTTCAATTTCCTGTTTCTGCAAAATCTTTTGAACTTTATAAAAAGTATGCATGGCAAATAAGAGCCTTCAAAAAAAATATTGAAACCGGGAAAAGTGAGACGTGGAGTTTTATTTATGGTAGTAAAGAAGTGACTGAAAAAATTACTGAAAAAACTATTGAAATAAAACAATGCGATGTTTTTAAAGTTGAATTCAAAAAAACTTCTCAGGGGGATACAATTTGTTATAAACTTTTAGTAACAAACAATTATGCTGGTAAATCGCCAAGTAATAAACCCAGAGGTTTTCGAATTGCTGTAAAAGGTGATTCAATAAGTTCTATTGCCGGTGGCGTATCAGATGGCTGGAAACGGACACCGTCGAAATTCCCTCCCGGTTCAAGTGGTGTGCATTGGATAATCGCTTCCGGAGATTTCCCAAATAGTGAGACAGATTTAGGAAATATTATATTTCAAGGATATACTTCTAATCCTACAAAGGTGCTTTATGAATGGTTAGATAAAGATAGCTCTTTGATTTGTAAGGACTCCACTATTATTATTAACGAACTAAAATATTATCATGACTTAAGCCAAGAGATTCCGGATAATGTTATAGAAATGCCGAATAGTTTTTTAAATGTACAATATGTTAATAATTATGCTGCTGTTGATAATATCATCTTAAATATTTACGATGTTGAAAAATATGAGTTAGTCAAACCAAAAAGTAAAAAAGGTGATAAACCGATTAGCGTTAATAAGGATTATCAAAATCTCAGTTTTAATGGATTAAACAGGATTTCTATAAATTTAAAAGACTATGAACTTCTACCAAAAACAACTTATCTTCTTTCAATTTCAAACTCTATGAACAATTATTATCTCAATTTTAAAGTGACCAATCAAGATGAAAAATAAAATTATCCTTTCTTTTATTTTGTTAATTTTATCAACCGGACTGAAAGCCCAAACAGGTGGACCGGGACAGCCGGAATTTATGCAGTTCAAACCGGCAACCGCAACCGATTTGGCAAATCCTACAACCGGATCATTTTCGTACAATATTCCCCTCTTTGATGTTGGCGGATATCCTGTCAACTTGTCGTATCAGTCGGGCATTACGATGGAGGACGTTGCATCTATCGTAGGACTTGGTTGGAATATAAATATAGGTTCCATAACACATACGATGAGAGGACTTCCCGATGATTTTAAAGGAGATGTAGTCACACGCAAAATCTATATGAAACCAAATATCACCTACGGAGGAAACGTGAATGTAGGGATAGAGTTTGCCGGATTACAAATTGGTGCAGGGTTAAATATGGGATTAGGGATATTCTATAATAATTACAACGGCTATGGCGCTGAACAGAGTGTCGGTTTGAGTCTTTCGATGCACAAACAAGGCACAAGTGGAAAAGCTGCAATTGGAGTTGGTATGAAGGCTAACTCCCAATCTGGTGTAGATCTTTATGCACAACCAACCGTCTCGATGCAATTAGCCTCAAGCAGCGATATAGCTGCAACCGGTTCGCTCGGCGGAATGATTTCAGTCAATTCGCGAGAAGGGTTGAAAGGATCGGTTAATGCATCGATGGATTTTTCGTTAAACAAAACACCGGAACACAAAACGGGATATTATAACAAGAGTGCAAAAAATAATACACAAGTTAAAGACGATCCGGTATCTGCATCAATTGCAAGTGCCTCAGCAGCTTACTCATTTTCAAAAACTCCTGAAATTCCACGGATCAGTTATCCTTTCAAAACAATTGCTTTTTCAGGTAGTTTCAAAGCGGGGGGCGAGCTATTTTTTTTACATCCGCATGGTGAGTTGAGAGGATACTACACATCTCAGGAGCTTAGTACCAATATTATAAGTACTCCTGCATATGGCTATTTATATTCTGATAAAACTTCCGGCACTGAAAACGTTCTTCTCGATTTTAACCGTGAGAAGGATCAACCTTATATTAAAGATGCCTCTATCAATATTGGTGTACCATACTATACAAATGATATTTATTCTGTTAATGCTCAGGGAATCAGCGGTTCATTTCAATTAAATAGAGGTGATATAGGAGTGATCTTTGATAACCAAGTTGCAACCGCAGGTACATCAGTTAATGTTGGTGGTGAATTGGGATTTGGGAATGCTTTTCACGTTGGGGCTGCATTATCGACCACACTCAGCTCCTCATCTTCGGGGAAATGGAATTCAGATATAACTCCGCATCTAGCTTTTAAAGGAGAGTTGGCTGATGAGTTATATCAGTCAGCCTATTTTAAGAATGCTTCAGATGTTTCGGTTGACGAAAACGGATTATATGACTACCTCAAAAGAGATCAACCTGTTGAAGTTAAGATTGATGATGGGAATTCATCGGGAACCGAAGTAAAGACGACTACAAATTTAGTTCTCGCTGATAACGATATCAATCCGATATTTCCAGGAAATTACCTCAAAACGATCCGTGACCCGAGAACCATTAATATTCAATATCTCACTGCAGCTCAGGCATCAATTTCCGGTCTTAACCAAAAAATTATTGAGTACCCTATCAATACTTTTGATTGCAGCCTCCCATTACACGTGACCGAGAGGGTAAATGTTACAAGGCAGCCGCATCATATTTCTGAAATGACATCAACAAACACAGACGGTATGCGGTACGTATTCGGATTGCCGACTTATAATTTAACTCAGAGTGAAGTATCTTTTACGTTGGAAAGTTCCAACCTTCCGGGACCCGACGGACTTGTCAATTACAGTAATCATTCCCAATGGGGAACGAACGGTAAAGACGGATTCTATGAAGGTACCGTACTTCCACCTTATGTTACAAGCCATCTCCTCACGGCTGTTCTAAGCCCGGATTATATTGATGTAGATAGTAATGGACCATCAATAAACGATGTTGGAAATTATGTTAAGATTAACTACAGCAATGCCGGAACTTACAAATGGCGAACTCCTTACGGTAAGGATCAGGCAACATTCAACAAAGCATTTTTAAGTGATCAAACTGATAATAAGGCGAGTTATGTATATGGTGAAAAAGAGTTATGGTACACTCACTCAATAGAGAGTAAGACGGAGGTTGCGGAGTTCTACTATGATACGATCGGCAGGAAAGATGGACTCGGAGTAAAGGACGAGAATGGTGGAAAGGATGTAACACAGAGACTCTACAAGCTCGATAGTATAAAGGTTTATTCAATTAATGAGCGGGTGTTAAAAGGCAACTCAGCATTACCTATAAGGATTATTTACTTTAATTATGATTACGAATTATGTAAGCGAATCAACAATTCAGCGGATAATAGCGGTAATGGTGGCAAACTTACCCTAAAAAAAGTTTCATTTGCTTCAGGGAAGAGTAAAAGAGAATTGCTTTCGCCCTATAAGTTTAACTATGGCGAAATGCCATCAGGTTTAGTAATTAATCCGAACTACGATCCAAGAAATGTCAATAGATTTGGTAACTATCAGAAAAACATTGGCACTTCTGATATCAATATTAACACAGCTCTTTCGAATATTGATTTTCCGTATGCTACACAGGATGAGATAGAGATGACCAAGAATTCCTATGCATGGAATCTTAGCAAGATAACTTTGCCGGGAAGCGGAACAATTAAAGTGCAATATGAACCACACCATTATGCTTACACCCAGGATAAAAGATGTATGCAAATGTTTCCGTTGGAAGATACCGGAAGTCTCTATACAGGCATCTTCAATGGCGCACAGAATTATACAATAAAGTTCAAATTGGAAAAGTCTATTAGTGGTTTGAATGCTTATGAGCAATTACTCTATAGGTATTTCAATAATGACCTGACCCAATTTTATTATTACAAAGCTCTCGTGAACCTCAAGCCCGGTGTACCGGAATGGATTAGCGGGTATTGTAAAATTAGTAGTATCGCATTAAGCGGCACAGACTATGCGGTAATCAACTTGGAACCGGTTTGTAAGAATGATGATGACAATTGCGCGACTCAAGTTAATCCAATCGTGAAGAATGCTTGGCAGTTTATGCGAATGAACAGACCGGATTTAAGCTATGGCAGTTCAGGAAATATTAGCGGAACAGGGTTACAAGCGTTTCTTCAAAGCAACCCGTTTGGGCAAGTGCATAACCAAGTTAACGCTTTTGTTAACGGATTTAATAATTACGCTGCGTTACCGCCACAGCAATTTGCTGCTTCATTGGTGGCATTAAAATCGTTTTTTAGACTCTTCTCTCCTGCCAAGAATAAAATTATTGGCGGCTCGAGAGTAAGACAGATAGTTTCCGATGATAATTGGTCTCAAGAAACAGGCACAGCATCTGAGAGCAAATCATATACCATTGACTATGATTATACTAACATAGAGAAGAATCCGGTGACAAGCCAACCGGATACCGTTAGCAGTGGGGTGATGGAATACGAACCATTCAACGGGCAGGATGAAAATCCTATGCGACATCCTGAGTTCATCGACCAGCATATCAAGATGGCTCCTGACAACAGATTATATGTTGAAACTCCATTCAACGAATCATTATTTCCAGCCTCAAATCTCATCTATGGTAAGGTTAAAGTCACATCAAACAAGACAGATTTAAATGTTCCCGGGCAAGGATACCAAGAGATAGAATCCTTTACGGCAAAAGATTATCCTGTTTCTGACGGGAAAACCGATTTAGGGAACAATCACGAACAAAAAACAAATCCTATTGCTGCTTTTGCGATGTCGATATTCGGTATATCCGAGTTCCATGATTATATAACGCTTTCACAAGGATTTTCAATTATATTAAACGATATGCATGGGAAACAGAAAGCTACGAGAAATTATAACAGCAATGGAGCTCTAATTTCAAGTGAGCAGTTTGAATATAAAGTTGCTGGCGCACTTAACCTGATCAATAGCACTGATAGTATTTATCAATCCGACAAATTGGGAATTAGTGTCTCCGGAATATGTGATTCAAGAAAAACAGAACACTCAACAACAGTAATCGGCGTGAACACCAATTTGGATATGGCATTTGCCCCTTTGGTGCCGTTAACACTTTTTATTCCATTGCCGGATATGTCGGTTGAAAATTCTAGAATTAATACCGTAGCCTTCAATAAAATCGTGAACAAAAAAGGGATACTAACCAAGAAAACGGTTACTGAAAACGGAGCATCTGTGAGCACAGAGAATTTACTCTTTGATGACAAAACCGGTTATGTTGTTCTAAGCAAGACCACAAATGAATTCAACGATACTCTCTTTAAATTTCACTACCCTGCACATTGGATTTATGAAGGATTGTCAGCAGGATACATATCTTCAGACCTCGAGTTCAATTGTGTTCAAGTAGCTTCAACTAATTATTTCACAGTTCTCCCGAGTGTGTTTAACGCATTAGGTGTGGGGGACGAAATAATTAGTGCAGGAACCAAATACTGGATAACGAATAAACAATCAACCGGGAACAAGATAAAAATTGAATCTGCAACTCTAGGCAGTCCAGTTACTTCTATTTGCCGGGTCCTCCGACCGGGAAGAAAAAACCAGTTGATGCAAGAGGCAGGTACTGTTGTTACCCATGTTAATCCTATGATAGCCAATCATATTGATTTTTCTCAGAACGGTTCTGATGCCCAGATCATCAACGCAAGCATGCAGGAGTTCTCCGATGCAAGAGTGAAGTATTGCGACTGCGATAGCATTAAGGGGCAATCAAATCCTAACTCCAACGGTTCCCCAAGCTCAGCCAATCCGTATGTTACCGGTGAAAGAGGAAACTGGTATCCTACTACCACATGGTCATATCTCACTGATCGTAAAAGGGGAGATGTTGCTCCATATGCTACCAACATCCGCGCTGACGGAGTATTCAATTCCTACCAGAATTTTTGGAGATACCAGCTTCCCAATCCAAACTTTTCGAATGACACCATTCCGATGTGGCACAGATTTACCACGGGATGGCAGTGGGTAGAAACTGTCACTAAAAAGGACGTAAACGGACTAACGCTTGAAACCAGAGATGTCCTCGACAGGCATAATGCGCTGATGACAGGGTATAAAAACAAACTTGTTGTAGCTGAGGTTGGAAACGCTAAAATTAACGAAATATTTTTCGATGGGCTTGAAGACTGGAACTACCAACCAATTACATCTTATTGCGATCCCACTTCCTTTTGCACACCTAAATCTCTTGATTGGACAGGAATTCTTAGTCTCGATTCTAACGAATCTCATACAGGGAAATATTCAGGCAAATTGGCAGCATCCGGTAGGACAATCACATTTCAGGTTAGCAATCCTGATAAAATGATTGATCTTGCTGATCCCGGGAACAACACAAGCGCATCAATTTTTACTAACTCAAACGGTAACAATCCTAACATCAATTTGAATAGGAATTATACCCCTAACCATGATATTCCTCCAGTTAAGTGTGTTGGTAAATTTGAACCACAGACTAACAAAAAATATGTGATTTCTGCATGGGTTCGCGATGCAGCGGATGCGCTTGCGATTAATTTTGCCGATCCCGCTATTAAAGTGGGTGCAGACACGTTCCACACGAGCGGCAACATCATTGATGGATGGCAACGCATTTATGGAGAATTCACTACGCCGACAACACCATCTGCTGTTAACCTTTCTTTGATCAATGGGGCAGGCGCTACCTGGTTTGACGATATTAGGATTTTCCCTTTCGATGCAAAGATGATTACTCATGTCTATGACGGGAATACGCAGAAGTTAACCTTTTCATCGGATGAGAATAACTATTTTACAAAATATAATTATGATGCTGCGGATAATCTTGAATCAATAAATAAAGAAACTGAAAAGGGTGTACAGACTGTCAAAGAAGTCCGTTCGGCAACGGTGAAGTTACCATGAGAAGAGTTATGATGTTATATATTGTTTTCTGGATGCTACCTGCTCTTGCCGTTGCGCAAATGGATGAATTTCAACAAGTGTTCATTCAAACCAACCAGCGATATCTTTCCGAAAAGAATATTATGGTTGCTCAACACTATCTCTTCTCGCTTGATTCAGTTACTGCCACTCCAATTGACAGTGGTTACTGCTACATCGAAAAGAATGATAAGGTGATGCACTATCGGTTCAACGGAGTGGAATCGTTCAATGATGGAACGTATCTGATCAGAATCAACAATCCCGATAGATATATGATCGTCTCTCAGAGTAATAAAGCAGATTCATCGGCGCCAGAATTTCTTTTCAAAGAAGGATTTTCCGGTTTTAAAAATGCTGAGAAAAAGAGTATCAGTGTTGAATTATCCCTATGGAAATTGACCGGTGGAACGTATGGCGTGCCGGAGGTGAGTATTACTATCGATACGCGAGAGGCAAGAATTTGGAATGTAATTTCGGAACTATCGCCGGACAATCCCTACGTAATCCAGATCAACGCAAACAGGTCGAAAACACCACATAAAGTGTTCGTCAGGATTGATTATGCTTACACAACGGAAGTAAGCAAAGAAAAGCCGCAATTCTCGGACTATATTCATGTAGAAAATGATGTAGTAACTCCGGCTGAAAAATTCAAAGATTATCAAATAAAATTTATAAAGTAATTCTCTGGAACGATAATGTTAAAAACACTGCTAGTACTCTTTGGGATTTTGTTCGCCGGTGCGCTCTCGGCAAAGACGCTGACGAAGATGAACTTTCCGATGAATGGGAATGCGTTCGTCATGATCGGAGGCGCAAACGCAGTAACGCACTATGCACAACTTCCTCCATTTGAAAGTTGGGCTACTTTTCAAAATACTCCGCAGAAATTTTATTCATTTACAAACACGATTGAGTTGGACCAGCTTGAATCGACCGCTCTCCCCGTCGATTTCGACTACACTCTAGAAGTTAAGGGATCTCTAAAGTACAAAGTGTTCGGTTCCACAGCGTTGGTAACGAACACAGTAACACTAATAATCAACTCCAATCCTTTACAGAAGACGAGCAGGAGGCTTGATTACTATACCTATTCCAACGCCTATGAATCCGAATTTAACATTCAGACCGTAACGCTAACCACAACCCAAACCGGGTTGGCGCAGAATGTTTTAATTGAAAAGGTAAGTAAGATTGTCGAATTGAATTTTGGTATTGAACAAACAACGTTCTCAAAACCTGTCTTTGCTACAATTCCTTTGCTTCACAACAATTGTGTTGACAACACCACCAATGAACTGATTGTAAGTTGGACTCCCGTAAGTTTTGCAGAAGAATATGAGTTAGAGATCGCCTTCAAAGATAATTATTCTAATGACATTAGCACTCCGCTTCCGGCGTCAGCGATCTCGTATGATTTCAGAGAAAATTCTACAAGGATTGTTACAAAACAAAATTATTATAGAATTCCGTTAGTCTATGAGCGGGGTTATTTGCTATACCGGGTAAGAGCCGTAGGAATGGGCGGTACAGATTGGAACAAGAGAATTCCATGTGCGTGGTCTGCCTTGCCAACAGGAAATGTTGATGCATTTACAAATAAGTACGGTCCTATTCTCTCGCACGTGGGGGATAAAATCAACTGGCAGTTGAGCACTACCTACAGCGATGAAGGAAAGAGGAAAGATGTTGTTCAATATTACGATGGCTTGTATATGAGCCGTCAAACAGTTACAGGTGTTAGCCAGGCAAAAAATATTTTCACTCAGAATGTCCTTGATAACTCTTTAGAGAGAAAAAGGGGAATGAATGAAATACAGACTGAGCAGATTTCCCCTGAGGGTAATGAAGTGAATATGCAGACGAGAGGACTTGAAGTTTCCTCTGCCCGTAACACCATGAGCGCTACTGCCGGAGTTGCGCTACCGGTCTTTTCACCTTTTGGATGCACATTCTATGGAAGTGAAAAAACTAAAGAAATAATTGCGCAGGAAGTTATTTATGATTTTAACGGACGACCTGCTTTACAAATCTTACCTGTACCTGCTGGAATACATAAGATCACATACATAAAAAAACTTAACAAAAATCTTGCAGGAGCTTCCTACTCTTGGAAAGATTTTGATTTGATAAATAATTGTTTGCTAACGGCACATCCGCTAAGCGATGATGCAACAGGTAACGCTTTAGGAGCGGGCGCCTACTATTCGCCGAAGAATCCAAACAAACTCGGCTATAATGCTTTCATTCCAGATAGCAAAGGTTATCCATTTTCGAGAGTTCAATATACATTCGACAATACCGGCAGAACATACCGTCAAGCTGATGTGGGTATAGTTCATGAGCTGGACATTCCTAATCTTGTTGGGCATGAAACAAAATATTATTACGCGAAACCTAATCAAGTGGAATTGGATCGAATGTTCGGTAACGAAGTGGGATATGCAATCAGGTATCAGAAAAATATGGTAGTTGATCCCAATGGGCAGGTATCAGTTTCTTATCTCAATCAGGAAGGAAAAACTATTGCAACAGCATTAACCGGTTTAAAACCTGATAATCTACTTGTGCCGGATAATGAAAGTAATCCGGAAGTAACAATTAATGTTGATTTGATGGCAAGCAACACGCCCGATAGCCTCGAGCATAGTCTTACGGTTAATGAGCAATTTGTTGTAGCCGACGAAGCGGAATATAAATTCGACTATTCAGTAAATGGACAAAAACTGAGTTACAACTATTGCACAAATAATAATATTTGCCTCGATTGTATTTATGATCTGGAGATCAAACTGATCTCCAATGAAGGATGTAGTACCATCCCAATCTTTTCATACAGCGGCACATTTGGCGACCTTGTTAACCCGAATATGCCTAATCAACTTAATATGGATCTTAGTTGTGCGGACACTTCGACTCTCCCAAATCCAAATAAACTCGCCTCTCCATTTACAAAAACACTTCCTGTGGGAAGCTACACTCTAGTAAAAACTCTGAAGGTAAATAAATCTGCCGCCGATGCTTACGTAAAACTTGTATTTCAAGATACATGTCAGAGCGTACTTCAAAATTTTTTGAACGATGAAATCAGCAAGATAGATACAACGGGATGTTACGAAAGCTGCAGTACTTGTCAGGAATCAAATTCGGATTCACTACAAAAATGTGTAGAACTATGTCCGGAGCCGATGAATGAATGTGATCGCGCCAGGTACATGATGCTCTTGGATGTGTCGCCCGGCGGTCAGTATGGACAATATGACATCACTACCATTAACGGCGTTACGGTTTACGATGCAAGTAATTACCCTCTTTCAGTCTTCAATCCGGGTAACAGTTTGCCAAGCCATATTGATTGGCGTACGATTGCAGGTCTTCATCCCACAGGTACTCCGGTTCCGAGTTTAGATTCAATTATTGTGAATTGGAATAAGTTAACATTTCCAACGCTTTTTCTTCCATATCATCCGGAACGTTGTATGTTGGATTGGTGCGATACTAAAAACACCGGGAAAGATTATGATTTGAAACTTGCTCTGTCTGCCACAGACAGCGCGTCCCATGCAGCAAATCTTTTGAGCACAACTTCAACTGATCCTGCTTACAAACAGCTATTAATGAATGACCCATTTTTCCATAGTAGCCCCGGAGTGTTAACCGCATCCGGAAATGAATTTCTTCTGTTTTTGACAGCCCCGTGTGGAAGTACCGGATTGTCGGTACTTGAAATGGCGATGGATGCCGCTTATTGTCAATCACAATCGGGAACTCAAAACATTATAAATAACGCCCAGACAGCAGTGCAGGTTAGCAACACAGTTACTAATCCTCCAACTCCGCCATGCACAATACCGCCGGGATATCATACAAGCCATACATTCGGTTCAGATCCTATAACAAAAGATTTGGAATGGCGAATGCTGCGTGATTTTTACAGATCTTACAAGGAGAAATACTTATACGAAAGCAGGAGAGATTACTCGATTGATAATGGTTGTTTCAATGGTTGCATTGGCGTTCAAAATTTCTGGTTCACTCCTGTTTCTTTAACCGGATTCAACAACACCTTCCCCAATTTTTTTGGAACCGTAACTCATGATGGTAATTCATGGTCTGCAGAAGGGCATATTCCTATTAACTCAGCTGACCCTTGTGGCAATACTAGAGCTCTGTACGAATCCAAAGTCAAGCGTTTTACAAATCGTTATGATGCATTCAGTCATACATCCACCGACACTCCCATAAATTTAGCCTCTATAAATCTCTATGATCCATGCGCTACCGAAGCGAACATCAACGCTATTCAGCCGCAGGTCGGGGCAATAGTAAGCCAATACATTTGCGACACAAGCGATACAGAAACCTCGACGGAGAAACCTGGAACTTGCTGGTTGAACGATTTTACAACGATGCTCAATCAGTACCTTCCTTCGGTCACTGCCGGTCATATTGTGTATCTATCATCGGGACAAATCGCATCAAGTCTCAAAAATTTTATGTATGCTACATCGTCGTTTACTCCCAACCAGATGGCACTTGAGTATGATAGCACGAACCATGTTTATATTATCACAATTGGTGGAGCTACCGGGAAATGTACATTTAGATTCCCTGCCCGGATTCACATATACCAATTAACCCCGTCATATTCTATCAGCGTTCTGATTCCTCCTACAAGTGTTTGCTGTGCTTATTCTACAAATGCGCTTGAGGTCCACTTCACCATGAAGTATTCAGACGGTACAACTCTAGACGTTACGGCTACTACACAATGTCCGCTTAAAATATGTGCACAACCAGGGATTGGTCTTACTCATGATTCATGCACAACTAGGACCTCGTTTGCGCTTGAACTATTCTCATTTTTAGCTATCCTGAAAGAGCCTGGTACCCCCCTTAGCGGTTTATATCATAACGATGGTAATTCGCATCAGATAGATCATATGATGGATCCCAACGGTCCGGTACTCTATTCGCTGAACCGGAAGAACTGCTCACTCACTTTTTCACCAACATCAGTTCGATCGAGCGACACAGATAATACAAGAAGTAATGTCCAACCGAAGTTGATTGAGCAATTAAGAGTAAGAGTTGATGCGAGTGGCACTGAACAAGCAAGAAGTAGTGTTCAACCAAATGTCATTGAGCAGTCAAGAGTAAGTGCTGAACCTGGTAGTACTGAGGAACTAAAAAAGATTGTTGAGGCCAAGGGCACTGTTCAATCTGAGAGTACCGCATCGCTTAGGAGTACCACTTTAATAACGGCTGATATCCGGAAACAAAATGAGGAAAATTTGCAGGCTCGTCAAAAGGTTCTTGATCCTTGCACTATTAAATTTTCAGACTGTGACTGGATGAGTAGTGATGCTACGCTTATTTCCATCCAGCCATATTTCGAAAACGGAATTGCAAATGAAGTCACGCACGAATTCATCATTACATACTGCAAAGGGAGCAAACCCGACACCTTAACTGTAAGAGGAAACAGCGGCTGCTTTCCAATCAATGAC
>Ga0172379_10002304_pt1 | contig 34242 bp, 31 predicted proteins | sample GrowelOW334metaG_FD_119756 | JGI IMG/M metagenome (GOLD analysis project Ga0172379, IMG submission 119756) | Groundwater microbial communities from an aquifer near a municipal landfill in Southern Ontario, Canada - Groundwater well OW334 metaG | ecosystem: Environmental > Aquatic > Deep... | reverse complement strand
CATTGTTCATTTTTTATCAATGTGTGAGCCGTGATTTTCATATCAGTTGTCTGCAATTATGACATAAAAGCTGTTCTCGAAGACTTTTTTACCTGATGGGATCTTTAACAGCTCATCCTGGCCGTAGAGTGAGCCTTTGGAATAGACCGTGCCTTTACCAATAAATGGTTTTGCTTCCAGTTCCTGTCTGCCTTCCCAGGCAAACTTCGGGGAAAATTTTTGTTTGAGACTAATAAAGTTTTCCAAGGTTGTAAAAATAAAGTTGAATGTACCAACTTTGATCTTTGGAAGCCTAAAACCTATCAATTTTTCAAATCCAGTCCTAATACCTACATAAATTTGACCTTCTAAGATTGAGTATACGAAATTGGGTAATAACGAGTATGCCTGTACCAGGATTTTTTTTACACAGGAAAGCCTGCCAGAATATCCTCCATTTGCGTCATGGCAGTTTTTCTTATTTACCGACTGAGAGACCGGAGGTTTGACGACAAGGTTTTCACCTTCAGAAACCGACGCTAAACCATATTGTGCCAGTCTCTCCGACATGTTTTTCGGGATAATAAGGCCTGATGAAGTCGCAATTATTTCCCCCCCGCTCCACTTAATGGCCAAGTGTTGAGGGCTTTTTTCAACCTGTGCGGGCTGGCTTGCAAGTTTTAGGCTACTGCCTAAAACAGTCTGATCTATTACGGCTGGCACTAACCTGACTAAATTCTGACGAATATCTTTTTGAGACTGATCATTGTCGTTGTAAGGCGACTGATGGTAGAAACGCAGGTCGACCAAACTGGCTCCTGCCGTACTAATTGAAATTCCGACACGATAGTTATTATCAAAGTACCACCAATTTGAAACGTCTCCTGTGGATGAACCCATAATTCCCGGAGGGCTGACTTGATATTTGGACAAATATTCCTTCCCAAATTCTGCCATTGTTTTGACAATTATGTTTCCAGCTTTAACTTTCTGCTGAATTACTTGCAGCTGTTGTTCAAGCTGGGGAAAATATTTCTGCTCCAATTCTCCGACTTCTATACCGATTACTGCTTGTGAGACTGGTCCTTGGGATTTAATTGTTATATCTTCCAATAGGTTTTGAAAGTATTTGATATCCAGACCTTTATGGCGATGGTAGTCGTTAACCTGAGCGCTGTAATTTGAAGAATTTACATTATTACCAAGACCAAGAGTCGGTTCACGAGGGGCCCACTGAAGTTTAATAATTCCAGTGCTATCATCGCTATTTTTAGCTGGTTCGATCGCCGAAGTTTTGCTTACGATGTAAGGGAAATTCAAGTATTGACCCCAAGTCTGATATCCATCTGTAGAATACTGATCGGTCAGTCCCAGGACTACTTTTGCACCGTATTTGTCTTTGATATACGACATACTAAAAACGTCTATGTACCAAGCACCATATGAAGCAGGATAAAAACCAAATTCTTTTTTGTATGAAGAAAAGATCTGATCAATGATCCTTTTGCGATCATCCAGGTCATAGCCTGAAAGAAAAACTCGATAGGCGGAACTCCAGGAATTGTGTTCCCAGTCATATTTTACATAACTATCCTCTGCTAATTTGCGGGTTACTTCCAGAAAAATACCCAATTCACTCCCAGGAAGTTCCCGGAGTTTCGAGGACATAGAAGAAGGGATCACATCGTAATGTAACAGCCAGGTGGAAGGGAGGTTAATTTTCTTAACCAAATCCATTAAACTGGTAAAGTTTTTCGGATCGCCTCCTGTCCTCCAGTACTGCGGAGCCCGGACCGGGAAAACCAGAGAAACGTAGTTTTCCTGAGCCGCTTTGACAGTATGGGGCAAAATTAAGAAAAATAGAAAACTAAGATAGAGCAGTTTCTTTTTCATGAAGAACTGAAATTAACAATAACGCTATCGCGGGATTTATGAACATGGTTGTGCGCTGGGCGGCATCAGGGATGGATGAGTAGTTGGGATCAGAAAGAGCATAGTAATAGTTTCCCAATATGATTAGTAACCAAAATATAGTCGTGGACACAAGCAGATAATTGTTTTTGATTTTGTTTTTGAATTGATATACAGCGATAAGCACAAACATCAATGGGTATGGAAAATAGTAACCCAGTATTGACCATTTTAGAAAATCTAGTGAGCTCCAAAAAATCTGGATATTAAAAGGCCATGTATTAATCAAAAAATAAATCAGCCCTCCTGTTGCAATCACATAAAATAGCTTCCGCGTTGGCTTGAATACGTAAAGCATTGCCAAGATACTGCCCGCGGCAAAAGGAAATGTGCGTGCCCAGAAACTCATTAAAGTCAGTGTAAGTGCCATTGATAAATTTTCTGAGTTTCTTTCACTAAACCAAATATTGAAGTAAATCAATCCTATAATTAAATAAATCGTATAGGGCAGGTTGGAATATGCGACAAATGACTGCTCGAACAGTTTGGGACAGAGGACTATAAATAAAGTTGCCAAAAGTGAAGTGCGTTTGGAAAAGTTTTTATTGAGAGCCGAGAATACCACTAAAACGAATGACCATAGGAACATTTGGTAGATGGGCAACGGCGTAAACGAGCCATTTACCCGCATCCACCAATGACCCAATGTTGTAAGTAACGGATAATCAGTAAATCTCGCACGAAACAGAGTGTCCGATATCCACCCAGTCCTGAGAATAACTTTTGCCCGGAAATCGTATAGGGTAACTGCGTCCCAGTCGGTAATTGGGAACCAGTGTGAAGAGATAAGTGCGCTAAAAAAAAGTAATAGTACTACTATCAGTATTGCTGCAAATAAGTACGTGGGTTTAAAAGTGAGTATGACCTTTTGTGATTTTTTTGCAGTGTTCACTAAGAGTAGTAGTAGTGTGAGAGACAACCCCAATGCCCATCCTGTAACTTGAGTCAATTGGACACCAAATACAAAATTAAAGACAAAAACAGACAAAGTAAATATTTGTATTCCTATGGGAAAACTTAAAGCAAGATTTTCAACTAGTCTGCTGTTACCAAGAAGTAACCGCGAAAAAAGATATCCGGGCAAGCAAAGGAAAAGCAATGAGAAAGTTCCAAAAAAGTCATTCGTCATGATTTTTTTTAACAGTAATTAATCCCCAAGGCTTTTTATCTCTCCACTGATCCGGATTCCAATCTTTACCAGTAATAGTTTGATTAGTAACTCCCCAACCATATACTTTAATTTGTTCCGCTTCAACTGGAAAATCCGGCCAAACACTCACATTGGCTCCGTCCTCTTCGGATGAAATCACAATGAAGTCAAATTCGTCGAATCGTAATCTGTAATAAGGCTCCAGTGCCGTTCTAACTTTTCGCGGATAAAGCCATGGTCCTAAGAACTGTGTGCTACCTGTATACCTCCATGGTAGCGTTTCAGGCGGTAGTAGAACTGACGAAGCCTCGGGAATCTCTCTAGTCAAAAAATTGAAGAATCCAACGCTTTCTCCCCAAACCAGTTTCATTTTGTCCAGCTCAGAATATTGAAGTCTGGTGGCAACACGAGCAGACTTGCCGATTATCATACCTATGGCGTCAGGAACACGCGAAGAAATCTGATAAACCACCAGTAAAGCGATCACGAGTCCAGATGGAGAGAGCCGCACACTGCGCCTATGTATTAAGACAATGACTGATACACAAATACCAAATAAGGCATTTATTTGCAGAGGAGAAAAGCGAATATGTGAATACAGGAAGTTGGGGTAATGAAAATATTCAATAGAATTGGCTATAAACGCCAGCAAACTGAATAGGCCCAAAATAAAGTACGCCATATAGAAACTATACCAAAATAAATTATAAGTCCTATAAACGGTAATATATTTATTAGAATTCTGATATCCAGGAAACCATCAACCCCCAAAAAGAATACTAAGGCATTAACAAGAATTAATGGCAGTAAAAGGTATAGCCATTTGCGACTGACTAGTAAGTAAACGAGACCCATAAGATACAAAATGTGGATTAGGTAGTTTTCATATCCCAGAAATACTATGGCATTGTGCCGAAGCAATAGTAGATTGGCCAGCCCCACGACAGAGGTGTTTGTGATCTCCGGTATGGAGTGATAAGAGAACAAGTATTGAAACGACGATATTCTTTTGCCACCTGCCGAGTCTTTGGGATATTCTTCCAAGGTGGGACATCCTATACAGCCAGTCTTCTTCACTTGAAGAAACTCGTAATTTCTAAACCAGGTTGCATGAAGAGTGGATGGATAAAAATAATCATTATAGAGTCTTTTATTGTGCAGCAGATATGGCGTGAGCATCATAATTACCGGCAAGCATAAGACTAAGATGCGTAATGCATTTGATCTATGAAGAACAATAGCTATTGTTACCAGTACGACCGAGAAGGTAAGAGTTTCCAACCTACAAAGTGCAAGGAGACCAGCGGCCATGCCCAAGAACAAGTGATGTGCAAACGAGTTTCTAAAAGAAACAAACAAATAATTAATTAATATCAAAGTTAACAATGAAATCAGCTCATCCCGCATGCCTCTAACGCTGAGATTCTGACTTAAAGGGTGGGTGGCTAAAAATATTCCTACTAAGAACGCGGCCTTCCAACCAAATTTTTTATAGAATACAGAATAAGCCGCAATTATTACCAACAATGACGTACTTATAGTGGCGATACGATTCAGGAATTCTGGATTATTACCAACTAAGACCAATGGTCTCAACCAAAGCACAAATAAGGGTTCACGAGATTGCGTTCCCAATGGTCCTGTAATTGTTAGGGCTAGCGACAGATAACTATGTGCATCGGGTTCTGTCCCAGTTGGTATTACATTTGACAAAAGAGTCCAGCGAGAAGAAAACCCCAAGTATAAAAGTATCATTAAAGGGGCAACTATTTTTTTGTGAGGAAGAAATATTAAACATCCAAACAGAATCCAAAATACAAAATGTGTCATCGGTGGGAGACGTGTCGAGTATTCAGTGACTGTAATTGGGTTAACTGCTCCTTCTGGAATTTCAATCGTTACACAACCTCTTTGTCCAATATCCCTAATAACAGTTCTGTGGTATCGGACTGCGTCATGATTATCATGTAGACAATATTCCAGTCTGTTTTCAGAGTTGTTGAGTACGACCTGGTATGAGTTTGAATTGGGCTGATTTATATATTTTCCGAATTCAATGAGGTCAGACCTGAACAAAAAAATGAGAGCAATGAGGTAAATTAATACCAGCTTTAGGCGTTTTGATGTAAAAAACTTCATATCGTTTTATAATCTCGCAAGTGGATAGCGCAACAGCATCAGAAAAACTAAGTCGATATTATCGTGAAGACCTAAGATCATTCTACAAATTTAATATAACTGAAAACAGTAAGATACTGGAGATCGGTTATTCCCCGGTATTTGCAAGAAAGTCGATTAATCCCTCAGATTTGGACGGTATTAAAATAAAAGATAAATTTGATTTTATACTTATTTCCGATACCTTGGGGAATATTTATGATGTGCAGGATTTGTTCAATAAGCTCAAAAGATATACGTCCGATGAAACCAGAATTTTATTTAACTATCACAGCTATTTTTGGCAGCCACTCCTGGACCTGGCAGAATTTACCGGGTTAAAAGCCAAAACTCAAAGAGCGAACTGGCTAAACGAAGAAGACATTTGGAATTTGATGGAGCTTGAGGATATGGATATTGTTAAGAGAGAAAAAAGGTACCTGTTTCCGCTTAGAATAACCAAACTTTCCGAATTTATTAATAAATATATTGCCAGACTGCCATTTTTTAATTCATTGTGCTTAACTAACTTTGTGGTCGCTAGGACTAAGCCGGAAATTAATGAAAAATTATTGAGTATTAGTGTAGTAATCCCGGCAAGAAATGAACGCGGAAATATTGAAAAAGCAGTACGGGATCTTAAGCCATATTTACTAAAAGATGATGAACTAATATTTGTTGAAGGGTATTCAACCGATGAAACCTGGGAGGAAATACTGCGCGTTAAGAAAAAATATCCGAAGTTGAATATTCAAACATATAAACAAAAGGGCAAGGGTAAGGCTGACGCAGTGAGACTGGGTTTTGCAAAAGCAAATGGAGATTGGCTCCTCATCTGGGATGCTGACCTGACCGTTCCCCCAGAAGACTACCCCAAGTTTGCCGCTGCGGCCAGAAGCGGAAAAGGCGAATATATTAATGGCAGCAGGCTGGTGTATCCGATGGAAAAGCAAGCAATGCAATTTCTAAACGTGATTGGAAACAGATTTTTTTCTATAGCTTTTTCCTGGCTTTTGGGACAACAAATAAAAGATACTCTGTGCGGCTCTAAAGCGATTTCGAATGAGAATTATATACGCTTGTCTAAAAATAGAAAATATTTTGGAGATTTTGATCCATTTGGAGATTTTGATTTGATTTTTGGCGCAGCCAAGATGAACTTGAAGTTTATTGAAATCCCAATACGATATAGAGCAAGGACGTATGGAAAGACCAATATTTCCAGATTTACCCATGGTTGGCTACTTTTAAAAATGCTGTATTTTGCCTTAGGGAAGATGAAATTTGTCTAGTATGGTAACAATTTGGGATCGACATAAGTCGGTGTGGAAAAAAAAGAAATTTTTGCGAGAAATTTATAGTGGATGGTACACAAAGATTGTAAGGGATCTGGCTCCAGGTAAGACGCTAGAGGTCGGATCAGGTACCGGCAACTTCAAAGAATATTACAAAGAAGCAATCACTTCTGACGTGGAGAAGCTCCCTGGCATAGATTTGCGAGTGGACGCACACAAGTTGCCATTTAGAAAAAATTCTATTGGAAATATTGTTATGGTTGATACCCTGCATCATCTGGCTGATCCAATTTTATTTCTCGAAGAAGCCAGTAGAGTTCTTAAAAGTGGCGGAAGGATAATAATGGTGGAACCATTTCCCACAGTATTATCACTTCTTGTTTATAGAAAGTTTCACAAAGAACCATTTATTTTTGGTGCTGACTACTTTAAGCCGCAAAAGAAAACAAATAAACTGGCGTGGGATTCTAATCAAGCTATACCCTACTTGGTATTTTTTAAGTACCGCGACAAATTTGAAAAAAAGATGGGAAAGTACCTGAAGATTGTTAAAGCGGAAAAAATCAGTTATTTGATGTATCCACTATCTGGAGGTTTTGAAGGACCACAATTAATACCTGATTTCCTAGCACCGGGATTAAAAGTATTGGAAAGAGTTGCCGGAATATTTAGAAATTTCCTGGCTTTTAGATGTTACCTGGTGATTGAAAGAAACCCAGCATTACATAAGCGCAGCTAGTTTTGCGATATCATCTGCGGAAACGACTTTGTCCAGTACACCAATGTTCTGTTTAATATGCTCCCGATCGTGAGACTGAACTATGGGCAGAATCCCTTTTAGCAGAACTGTTAAGAGCCCAAGTTGTGCAGTTGTTAGTTCATATTTTGACATCAGCGTGCTGATTTCGTCTGCCACAGCTATATCAATCACCTTTCCCCTATCAAGGGATGATGATGCAATAAAATGAATTTTGTTTTCCCGACAAACCTGATCAAGCTCTTTATAATCCTGTCTGGGATTTACGATGTTCACCTTGGCCTGGTAAGCAATGATTTTGTGACGACTGACATTAATTGCCCGCCGTAATTCGTCTGGTCTAAAGTTGCTAATACCTACCCTCCCTGCCATTCCAGCATCAACGGCATTGTTTAACTCCTCAATCAACAAATCCATCTCCTCGCCCATATGTCCTTCGTGACGATTGTGGAGGTAAACCAAATCAGGAACAGTGCCAAGCCTGTCACAGCTTTCTTCAATTTCCCGCCTTAAGCCTGCCGGGTCGACGAACTGCATACCGACTTTGGTTGCGATTAATAATTTTTTTCTTGTTAGACCTTGAATCGCTTTTCCAACTATTACTTCTGCGTCTCCATAGGATCTGGCCGTGTCTATGGAGTTGAACCCCTGGCTTAAAGCGTACTTTAGAATTTCAATTTCCCAATCGTCATGATCCCGTTTGGGTACAAATGAGCCATCCGGCAATTTTTCCGTGGCAACCCTGGATGTCCCCAAAATAATGGGGGCTATAGATTTCCCTGCAACCTCTACGGTTTTGTCTGGATGAACACCCTCAGCCTCGATCATCTAGGTAGTGTATCATTTTTATAAAAGTCAGCCATCTCCAAATCGTTTTCTTCCCAAATTTGCAATATTTGGCGGGCTACTTCGATGTCTGGTACGGTATGGTTTGACTGAATCTGTTCTAACAACAAATTTTTGTTCTTAGTCCTGTAGGCTTCTACATGCCTTTCAATTTGATGGAAGTGAGGAATTATTGCTTCGTCCATTACTTTTTTGGGAAAGCTGACTTTTTGGATATTCGACCTGGCGCCATCCCTGTTAATTGTCGCGGGAACTTCAACAATTAAATCGTCCGGCAAACCCTCAATAGATCCTTTATTGGGAATGTTGACCATTTGGATCGAAGGCTCCCCTGATACAATTGAGGAAATGATGTCGACAACCTGCCATTCGCTATACCTGGTCGGGAATATTCCATCTAAAGGTCCGTTTTGGTGGTAAGCCGCATACATATTGTTAATGATTAGCTGGCGTTCATCCATTTTGTCCTTAAAGCCCTGAAGCGAATCCCGTCCCTTAATAGGACCAAAATTTGTTTTCTCTGTTTCCTCAGAAGCGTGCCACATCCACATATGCGGCTGACTTGCTCTGGTGGTGTCACCTACAGGAAAAAGTCCAAAGTGTTTATATATGTTAATAGCTGCTGGGGAAATCTGATAGTCGACACCTTTCAGGTACTTTGTGACATATTCTAAATAAGGTCCTGAGACAATATCGACCCATTCTCTCAATCTGTAATAGGCATCATCGCCACGATATTTCAGCCCAAGCAGCCAGACATTGTGGTTTATGCCAGCAATTTCAGATTCCATTTCTTCAATTTTCATCCCCAAAAGTCCACCAACTTGTTCAAACTTTTTGGTTCCATGGCAAACGCCGATGAAATTGACTTTGGTTTCTCGATTGATCAGAGTGCCGCCTTCCGAAAGCGGATTAGCACATTGTATTAGCGTGGCTCGGGGATTTGTCTTCTCAATATCTTTGGCGACCGATAAAAGAAAATTTAGTTGTCCAAATTGTGCATGGGCTTCAATTGGAGTTATAACTCCTGTTTCTTTTGCTATTTGTTTTCTGATCTTTTCTATCTGAGACCATCCGTTAAATAATGCGGTGTTAATAATGAAATCCGAATTTTTGATCGCTTCTAACCTGTCTTTTACTACGGTTACATGGACATCTGAACCCAATATTTCGGCATACTTTGAACAGACGCTAGATACAATATTGACCTTCTCAAAATCTATGTCGAAAAGCAGCACTTCACTTCCTGACAACTGAGGTGTTTTACAAATATCACTGAAGATCGCCGGGGTAAATGTAGGACTTCCGGCTCCTATAAAACTTATGACTTTACCCCGACGAATGGCCATAATGAAAACTCACTCAAAACACCTAGTAATTTTTAGATTTTACCATTAAAGCTGATATACTTGCTTTGGAAATGACTGACACTACTTCACGCATTATCACCTCACCTTCGGGCGTTTTTCACTTAGATGCGAAAGAAATTTTTAAATATCGTGAATTACTTTATACATTTGTCTGGAGAGATATAAAGGTACGTTATAAACAGACTGCTCTGGGAGTTGCGTGGGCAGTCTTCCAACCACTGACGAGCATGGTAGTATTTTCAATTTTTTTCGGTAACCTCGCAAAGGTACCCTCCGACGGTATCCCCTATCCAGTTTTTGTTTTTAGTGGTCTGTTATTTTGGAATTACTTTTCCACCGCCTTAACAAATTGCAGTAACAGCCTTATAGACAATGAGAGCATTATTAAAAAAATATATTTTCCACGTCTTATATTACCTGTTGCTGCAGTAGGAACTCCAATCGTAGACTTTTTGGTTTCCTGGACCATATTATTTTTTATGATGCTTTTTTATGACTTTCGAATTTCATTTTTTTCGATACTAGTAACCCCGGGGTTGCTAATTTTGTCTGCGGTTAGTGCTTTAGGGATAGGTACCTTTTTGGCAGCAGTTAATTCAAGATATCGTGATGTTAGATATATATTGCCGTTTTTTATTCAACTTTTGCTTTTTATAACACCTGTGATTTACCCTGTTGGTATTGTTCCAGAAAGCTTGAAATGGATTCTTTTCATCAATCCCATGACTGCAGTAGTTGAGATTTCCAGATCATTGTTATTTGGCGGAATGCATCCAAACATGGCTCTAATAAGTATTTCGATAATCAGCTCAATTTTTCTATTTGTATCTGGAGTATTTTATTTTAAAAAAACGGAAAGTTATCTTGCCGATTTATTGTGATGACTAACCTTTCGATAAGATCAACCGGATTGGGAAAAAGATATGTTATTGGCAGAAGAGATCCATACATCTCACTTAGAGATACACTGAGTGGAGGATTTAGTTTTTATAAAAAACCTGAAAATTATTTTTGGGCTTTAAAAGATATTTACTTTGAGATAGGGGAGGGTGAGGTAGTGGGAATCATCGGCGGAAACGGAGCTGGAAAAAGTACTTTGCTCAAAATATTATCACGTATTACTCCTCCAACATCAGGCATTGTAGAGGTTAACGGCAGGGTAGTGTCTCTCTTGGAGGTAGGAACGGGGTTTCACCAGGAATTGACTGGCAGAGAAAACATCTATCTTAATGGAGCAATTCTTGGAATGAAGCGATCGGAGATTAACGAAAAGTTTGATGAGATTGTTGAATTTGCAGAGGTTGAAAGGTTCCTTGACACTCCAGTTAAAAGGTATTCTTCGGGCATGTATATGAGGTTGGCATTTGCAATTGCAGCTCACCTTGAATCTGAAATCTTACTTGTTGACGAGGTGTTAGCGGTAGGTGATCTAAAATTTCAAGAAAAATGCTTAGGAAAGATGAAAGACATTTCTCAAAAGCAAGGAAGAACAGTTCTATATGTTAGCCACAATATGACATCGATCCGACAACTATGCAAGTCTTGTATGTTAATCTCTGATGGAAAACTAATTGAAAAATCTGACGACATTTCGGAAATCATAGGAGTGTATGCACAGCATCATGGTGCGAAAACAGTCAAATGGGAAAACAAAGAAAGAAAGTATAAAAATGACTGGTTTGAACCAATTGAGGTAAAGATACAAGGTGATGACATATTAATCTCTGGATTAGTAAAGAAGGTAAACCCAGCTCTCCAGTTGGGTTATGCGTTGTACGACAATTCCAATAACCTTTTGTTCTGGTCTCTAACAACTGACCTTGATTCGAATAAATGGCCAACGACCATAAAGGGTAAAAATGTTTTTACCTCCAGGATTCCCGTGGAGATTTTACAGGCTGGAGAATATAGGCTTGATCTAATTGTCGCTTTATACTATCAGGAATGGTTAGTAAATCCAGACAATGATAGAATATCCGTTTACCTGTCGCTACCAGAACGAAGGATTAAATCAGCTTATAATTTGTCCAGATATCGAGGCAATATTACTCCTACAAACGAATGGTTTAGTGTGAAACATGAAATTTAATTTTTTAGTTAGTCTGAATTATCGCGTGAATCTGGCAAAGTCGTGGTTAGGGTATGTTGAAGAGTATCTTTTGTTTAGGAGAATGACTGGAACACAAAAAGGTGCAAGAAAAGCCGAGTTCCGTGATCTTTATCCCAGGTTAACAGACAGGACTAGCGATCACAGTTTTCCAAGAATTTATGTTTATCATGCATCATGGGCCGCTAGAGTAGTAGCAAAGATAAAACCAAAAAAACATATTGATATATCTTCTACAATTTGGTTTAGCTCTTTAGTCTCGGCTTTTGTTCCGGTTGAATTTTACGATTATCGGCCAGCTGATTTGCACCTTTCAAACCTCAAGTCAGCTGATGCTGACTTAACTAATTTAAAATTTAAAACCAATTCAGTTTTTTCGATTTCGTGTATGCACACAATTGAACATATTGGATTGGGCAGATATGGCGATCCGATTGATCCAGATGGTGACATCAAGGCAATCAATGAATTAAAGAGAGTGACAGCCGTTAATGGAAATTTGCTTATAGTTCTGCCTGTTGGAGAGCCGAAGGTAATGTTTAACGCTCACAGAATTTATTCGTATAAACAAATACTAAATTATTTTAATGGATTCGAGCTGGTTGAATTTGCACTAATTAAAGAACACAATGGCAACCTAAGAATTGATGCGAATCCCAATGATATTGAAAAAGTTACCAAACTTAACGGTGATTGTGGATGTTTTTGGTTTAGGAAGATTCAAAGAGACTGACTTTTATGAAAAGCAAAGTTTTAGTCGTATATAGAGGAGATCTTTCGGGAAAAGCCTTGCAGTCAGGTCCCAATGACTTTTTATACGGTTGGAATCAATCTGAGGACAAAAAAAATTATTTTGATTATATTTTGGCTCCTAGAACTAAACGCTCTGGAATTATTCGATGGCTAACCTATTTAATCGAACTTCCTTTTTCACTAATTACTAATACAGGTTTCCCCATTGATATTTTTTTAATGAATAGAGAAAAGATAAATATGAGCGATGTTATCTTTTGTGTGAATGATGCGATAGGACTCGGGATACTTTTCTGGAAAAAGTTTGGACTGATAAAAGGAAAAGTAATTTTTATTGCCCAGAGCCTATCCGAAAGGCAGAGGCTTTTTAAAAATTCCTGGATTTTTGGTTTGGTAAAAAGCTTGGTACATTGCGCTGACCATATCTTGACTTTATCAACGCCGGCAAAAGTGACCTTGGAGCAGGAATATGGAATCTCCCCATCGATGTGCTCAGTATTTTATTTTGGAGTTGACACCGAATTCTGGAAACCAGCACTCAAGCCTAAACCTGATAAATATTTATTAACGGTTGGAAATGACCCTAATCGAGATTATCAAACTTTGATTGAATCATTGGGAACTGATTACAAACTAATCATGGTTACCAAACACAAAGTAAAAGTACTGGCCAGTCAAAAGGTAGAAGTATTGGCAAACATAACTGATCTGGAACTACGGAAGTTGTATCAAGGAGCAACTGCGGTTGTAGTTCCCAGTAAAAGAGTTGAAACGGAATCATCCGGTCTTAGTGTCAGTTTGCAGGCGATGGCTTGCGGGACTCCGGTAATTGTGAGCTATTCACGGGCTTTGGAAGAGTATTTTTCAGATGAACGATCCGGTTGTCTGTACTATAAACCAGAGGATAAAGTCAGCTTGCGATCAGCGATTATCAAGTTGATGAATGATGAATTTTTTAGAAAAAAACTAAGCGGGTTTGCTCTTGTTAATTCACGCAAATATACAAGTAAGGATATGGCGATTCAATTAAACAGAATAATCGCTTAGTCGCCTCACCAATTCCCTGCCTGCAAGTAGTGTCAGTGAATATAGTGCGAGGCCAAGATCAGCCAAGGTAAATAGAATCAGTTTCGGAATGAACAAGACATCATAGCCTCGGACAGTGACAGGTGCAGGTTGGCTAATATTAGTAATCAGCTGCAAGTAACTTGCTGCCATTTTCTCGGCAGTAAATGGATAGGTAGTAATTTTATTACGATAACTTGAATAGTTACTTCTCATTTTAAGAAGCGCAGGTTCAATATTTTGAGGATCAATTTCGATGCCATACTTTGCAGCAAATTCGGCGGTTGAACCTGAGTTAACATATAGCACAGGCAATCCGCACATTGCACCCTCAATATGATGCATGCCGGCAGGTTCGTTTCGGGTCCCGGTGATATAGACATGATGCTTTCTCAACTCGTCAGCCAACTTTTCCCCAGATAAGGGTGATATGACCCGTGTATTTTTGAACTCGTTGTACTTCCCAAGATTGCCAATATAAGTAAACTCGAAGTTGCGAGAGAAGGCTTTATCTTCCAGTAGCCTGTCTAATGCTTGATAGACGTCATGGCCCTTTAGAAAATGGCTCGACCAGTGATGTGTTACAATCTTTAACTTTCCACCTTTAAAAGTGGATTTTCCTGGAAAAAAGATCCTTGGATCCGCTCCGTTACGAATTAGTCTTATTTGTTTGGATTGCAGAAATTTATATCGATTAATATAGAGATCTTTCAACCATTCAGATATGTACACAGTCACGTCTGAGAAATAGGACTCCAATGCAAAAATATTATTAACATGATGGGTTCCCTTGCGCTCATCGCATTCATTAATCCTAGCGATTATCTTGCAATTCGGGTGCTTAAGTTTATAAATATTTGCGGAAAAAAGTGAATATTTCGCGTTTTGAAATAGAAATGGGAATGCTGCTATATGAATTATGATATCAATATCGTCATCATTAAGATCAAATACCACATGATGGCCATGACTCTCAATGTAGCCTTTGAGGAAATTAACGAATTGCATTCCCCCACCAAAGGGTCCGGGAATTATTTTTGAGTTAATGGATATCTTCATTATTTTTTATGTATCGCAATGATAATACTTTAAGTCCCACTGAAGACATAACTAATATTAACGGAAAGACGTACGCTAAAAATCTTCCGTCCCAGTCGGCATATGTCAGACCGACTAACGACATCTGGCAGAGTGTGATAAATAAGTAAGGCTTTAAAGAAGTGAATCTATGAATTGCCGCATAAATGGACAGCAGGTAGAAGGGCACTAAATTAGCCAATAAAAAGGTATTGTACGACAAAGGGAGGTAAGGCCGAACCCGGAATAATTCTACTAATATCTTGCCAAAAAACAGTTGAAGGAAAAGCAATGGATGCTTAACTGCATATACTAAAACCCCCATTAGAGAGTTTTCGGTGTTCAGACTTTCGACCGCTTTTGATATCAGCCACTGCCGATTGCTCCAAATTAGTTCCCCGTTTGTCGCATATAAGAAGATTCCCCTATCCCCTGCGCTTCTGGTTAAGAAAATAAAAGAAAAACCAAAAAGCGCTGTCATTAAAATACCCTGAAAAATCTTCAAACCGTCTTTTTTGTTTGCAGTTATGATTTCTGGAACAAAAACAAATAGCACCCATGAAAGAAAAAGAATAAATCCATTTGGCCTGATGATCGAGGAAAAGAGGCAAATTAAACCTGATCCAAGAAAGAATGTCTTACCCTTACTATGTTTGGCGATAGCCCAAGCAGATATTATTACGAACGAAATAAAAAGCGAATCGGACAAAACAAAAAAGTTCCATTTCATAAGTTCGTAATTGGTCATGAAGTATAAAGCTATGATTTTCGAGATAACCCGATCTCCGGTAGTCGAAATTGTCAGTCTGTAAAGGAGACCACCAGCAACTAAGCTGATTAACCACTGAAACAAGACCACCCCCTCATTACCCCACCCCAGGGAATGTACAAGCCAAACAATCGCGACGTATCCCATATATGGAGTGGTATGCGAGGAAATTATAGCTGGGGTAAAGTACCCACTATCACCACCAAGGCGGTACATGGGTCCTTCCAAGGCAAATATCAAGAGAGATCTCATATTCAAAACTATCATGACCGAAAACCAAATTCTAATTATGTTTTTCCAGAACATGATTTAAAACAAGGGAAGATAAACTTGGTCGTAGAACTGACGAGATATGGTACTAGCTGAGTAACGAATGGCAGTCTTCAGACCAGCCTCAATAAGACGCTTTCTAAGTCTTGCGTCTTCAATGACTTTGGAACTAAATTTTGTTAATGATTCAACATCTTCGACTGGCGCCAAAAAGCCATCGACTCCAGGATTGATCACCTCGGGAGCTTGGCCAACTTCGGTAGATATGATTGGAGTGCCGGTGGCCATCGATTCGAGGACGGCTTTGGGTCCACCTTCCTGCCGGGAAGTGACGAGGTATAGATCTAGGGCGTTATAAAAATCTGGCATCTGGGTATATTGGTCAGCTATCAAATGTACGAATGGAATTCCAAAACTGGTCAATTGGGCTTTGACGTACCCCCGAGCCGGACCAGTGAGAAGAACAAATATCGGATACTTGCGAGAAAGTTCCCTGACTACTTCACAAAATATATCAGGACCTTTTTCAGGTTTTGGAACTGTCCCGTCCCCCCATCCTACTCCGTCTTTCTGAAATGAACCGACCACAATTGAACCATCAGGAATATTCAGAGCATCTCGAAGCTCGTTTTTTTTGGAATCGTTGACGTTAGTAAATATATCTAAATCCACTGGAATGTTTATTTTGACTATTTTATTTTCGCTTACTCCGTATTGAACTAGGAGGTTCTTAGTAATTTCACATGATGTATGAACTTTTTGAACAAATTGCGAAGAACGCCCAACTTGAAATTTGAATTTATCCTGTGGGGCTATGTGATAGTAAGTGAGAATTGATCTATTCTCACTTGCAGGCCTTTCTCTAAATAAGCTAGAGGTGCCAAAATGCAGAATTTTGTGTTTGATCCCAAATGTCGAGCTGGTAATGTTTACTTCGGGTATGTGTTTTTTCAATGTTAACGCTTCAGTTTTGACCGCCCAATCAGCTGATTCAACAAGATAGTGTATCGGATACTTGCTAGAGAAAATTATGTTTTTCGATATCGAAAGCAAAAGATCAATCCCATTTCTGGTTCTACTTCCGGACGATGATAGACCAAATCTCACCATACTGTACTGATAGATATTTTACCTTAAGTCCTGCTTTATTCATCTCTTCGCGAAAGGACTCCTCTGTATACTCGGTAAAATGAGTCGAGTCACAATAAGCAAACATACCCAGATCTTTCTTATATGCCGGCAACCAGTCCCTGTTAAACATGGGAACTCTAATAAGAAGTGTAGGAGCAAGTGTTTTGACTCTTTTTAGAAATTTAATCCGATATTCTATATGTTCTAGGACATTTGACAGGATTACGTAATCATATTTTTCAGTAAATTTATATGTGGTGGCATCTCCAGAGAGGAATTTTAGGTTAGAATCAGTGTAGTTGCGTCTGGCTTGCGACAATGTCCGTTTGTCGAAGTCAATTCCAGTGATTAGGGCTGCCTTTTGAGCCACCTTGTGAGCTACATAACCATAACCACAACCTATATCCAGAACATTGGAACCAGATTTGATGTTTTCAATAAAAAAATCATAGTAACGCATAAGTTCGTGTTTGGGATGAACACCTGAATTGAATTTAACTGAAAGGATGTTTAAGCCATCCATAGTCATCTCCTGTAATTTAATGAGTAATTTTATGATTGTCGTTTGTAGTAAATTCATTTTTTACCTAAATATAAGTAATTTAATGTGAGTGCATCTACCAAATAATACTTCCTGCCAAAAATTGACATTATCGACTGCAGAAAGTTAACCAGAAAGTCTAATGATATACCTAATATATTATTGATCAGATAAAAAGGAAGAAATAGTTTACCGGGGGATATAGTGTGTAAGTAATAGTTTATAAGTTGAAAAATTGTGCTCCAATATCCACATGATCTCAAAATGTAGACTGTTTTGAATTTGTTGAATACTGTCGACAAGCCACCTGGAGTAAAACGAAAATAATCTTCCTGAATCCCGTCCTTTCCAATCGGCCCATGGTTTGGCATAGTCTGTGGAACACTAACAAAGACTAATCCGCCTGGTTTTAAAATTCTGTAGACTTCTTTTGTTAATTCTGAAGTCCGTTTTATATGTTCAAGAGATTGGATGAGAAGTACCGCATCTGCAGAATTATTTATAAGTGTTGTGTTCCACGCCGGAGCAATAACCTCGGCTTGAGAACCCGGATCGTTATCTACCCCAATATATTTGCATTGAAAATACTTTTTATAAGGTTTTCTGCCGCAACCGAGATCTACTAAGGTTTGTTTTCGTGATAATTTCATTCCCAAAGAAATTAAACTTTTTTCAAGACCGGCCCGAGAAAAATAATTAGGATCTGTCAAATTTACCATCTAGTATTTTTGAAAATATGCTTTCGTATTTTTTACCCATATTCATGATATCAAATTTTTGCTCGGCTAAATAGCGACTTTTATTAGAAAATCTTTTTAGATTCTTGGATACTTTGTCAATATTTTCTGCAAACTTATCTGTGTCGATGCGCTTTTGCGTCCAGTATCCGGATTCCTTAATCGGAATAAGCAAAGAATTTACCCCATCAATGCATAGCTCCGTCATTGAACCGTCCGTTAATCCACAGATGGGCAATCCGCAAGCCATTGCTTCGATAATATTGTTAGGACAAGGAGGATTGGTGTGAGAAAAAATGAACATATCGGACGATCTTTCATAGACTGGCAAATCTTTATTTTTTAATGGGCCAAGAAATGTTATCCAGTTTTGTTTAAGAATCTCACCTGGGTAACTTTCTACCTCACGGGAAAATGATCCAGCTAATACCAAACGACAGTTAAAATTACATTTGTGCCTATAAGTGTCAACTGCAGCCAAAATTGGATCTATTTGGTGCCGATAGCGAAAATCTGAAGCATTGAAAACAATTAATTCTTCCGCATTTTTTCTTAGGTTTACCTTTTTGCCCGATGGAGTGAAGAGTTTAAGGTCTACTCCATTTATAACGATTGATGACGGTTTTAAACTGGGACCTAAAAATTGATTGCACGCTTGACGGCAATAGTTGCTCTGATATATGCAGTAGTCAGAGTAGAAATATCTAATTAAAGCAGATTTCGCGTTATAAAGAGGGAACCAACTTTTAGCGATAGTCCAATAGTAAACGCCATCCAATCTTTGAACTATCCTTATACCTTTACTTTTAGCATTTTGCAAATATCCGAATGGAGCTTGAACAATCAGGAACAATAGATCATAAGTGAGGGGAAGTTCAAAATAAACATCGTGACCTAGTTGTTTCATCACATCTCTGAACTTTATGGCAAAGGTGGATGTACCACCGATCGATTTAGGTTGGAATGGTAAAAAAATCTTCATTTAGTTAAAAAATTTACGTTTTAGACCTCTAACCCAACCAGGAGTTATCAAAGTCAATAATGTTGGCACCGTATAAACATAATTATAAATTGGTAGTTTTTGACTTCGAATAATTTTACTTTGAATTCGCATACAATTATTTAATTGGCGATTTTGACTCAGAATGGAAATCCCATCTCCAAGTCTCCTTCTGCATAAAGTCTCCTTTAGATTGTAGAGACTGCCATTCTCCGAAAGCCTAAACCATAATTCATAGTCGTCGCTGGGATAGTATTCTTTGTTGTATCCGCCTATGGAACGAACTAAATCAGTATCAAAGACTACGCAACTGTGACCAAAAGGATTATCTCTGACAAAATATTTTCTAATCTGAGTATCTGTCTCCGGAAGGTTAACCTGACGTTCGAAGTTGTCTGACACATTTATGTAATTACATCCGATTAGTTTTGTTTTCGTATTAGAAGCTAAATAGGCTAATTGTTTCTCCAGTTTTTCCGGATGCCAGCAATCGTCGGCATCGATTCTGGCTGTCCATTTCGTGCTTATTAAGCCGAGCCCTTCATTCAGAGAGTCCGTGAACCCCACATTATCTTCATGTGTTACAACTTGCATCCTGGAAGAATATTTCTTTTTCCACTTAGCAATTATCAACCCGGTGCCATCGGTTGATCCGTCGTTGATACAAATTATTTTGAAGTTCCTGTATGTCTGACTGAAAAGACTTCCTAGGCATTTGTCGAGATATTTTTCTTCATTTAGGACTGGAAGCAGAACAGTTAACATTATCTTCATATTTTAACCTTGTTGTCAGTACAATCTATATTGGAATAAACTGAGATGCTCCCGAATTGCTTGTTAAGTACAAATCCCGTCGGTATTGATTGTGGAGTAACTTTCTCGCTTAGAATCTGTCTATCGAAACCCAATAAACCTGCAGCAAGTGAAAATATCTTGTCCAGATCAGAACCCGCAAAATTACTGTCACCCTTGCTAGAGGCGAAATAAATGCATGATTTATGCGGCTCGGATATTCGGTTAACTTTTTTGTAGAGTGAGTTTGAACCAAAGTAACTTTCTAAAATCTTGCCTGTGTAATATACCGGAGTTTTTTTGTTGACGTTTTTTGTTACATATGCTTCCAATCCAGGATCTACGTCCCAAGAATTATCCATATTTTTTTGAACATTGGAATAGTATGAATACGCCAAATTGGCAGTGACTGCAAAAGCTACGATTAATCCCAGGAATATCTTGGCGACTTTGTTTAGGAACCCTTTGTTGAGAGTAACATGCTGATATGCCAACCACCATCCTTGGGCCAATACAATGTATGTCAGTGGCCAAATTACTATTAACCCTCTAGAGCCATACGTGCTGATTGTAGACACTATGGTAAAGATCAGCGCTGAAAAATATAAACCCAATAACTTAAATTTTTTGAAATGCCAAAGAACATAAAGACAAATAACGAATCCAACTAAAATGCTCCAGTGCATTGTAAGAAATCTGAAGTACGACTCCCAGACTACATTGAATCCCGGAAATAGGGATTTTGTTACCAGGACGTCCACTGAACTTTCAAGAAAAATTGGAATTGAGACCGAATTTGTTGAGATTTGATTTATCAGGCCATATGAGTACTGAGAATTATGCTTGTTTAAATATATTTCCGTGGGAAAATACGACCCGACGCATATCAACAATGATATTGTCACCCGTATCAAAAGATTCTTATTTATTTTCCCACTGGTAAACCAGTCGAAGACAAATATTCCGGGTAAGATGGCAATGAGCGAATAGAAAAATATTAAGTGTGTATATACGCCAATGGGTATAAGCAATAAGGAATATTTCCAACTGTTTCTGCCAGAAATTACTGCCGAAATAAAATAGAATAGTAATGCCAGACTGAAGAAACTGGGGACAACCCAGTAGAAACCGTGATACGACCCCTGTCCGTGATACAAGGCTAAACCTATTAGTGATACCGCAGTGAGTTTGTTGGATGAGTCTAAGGACTTCAGCAAAAGTACCAGCGCGGGTAGCAAAAATAAATATCCTAAGTAGAAACTTATGTGGTATGTGTCAACCGAGCTTAGTCCGACCACCCGAGAAAAGGTTCCTAAAGAAAGGCGGTATATGAGTCTGTCGAAACCGAGGGATGACGATAGAGGATAGAGTGTATCTGAACAGAAGAGAAGTGTCGGACAACGCCTAACTGATTCGATGTTTGCCGCATATATGAATGAGTCATCAGCTTCCGGCGGAGATGTCCGACCAATCCAAAGTACTCCTGTGAGAAAAAACTTCCATGCCAAGAAAAAAAGACATGCTAGAATTACGTAACGATAATTTTTAAGCATAGAAAGATAATTCTTTTGACCACAATTTGACAGTTGCCTCCATAGAGTATTCTCTTTTAATCTTTATTTCTGCATTATGGCCTAAACGACTTCTTTCTGCGCTATGATTCATCAAATTTTTCATGGCAGATTCCAGTTTCAGATCAAGTTGATTATCTACGGATACAAGTAAACCATCTCTGCCAGACTTTACCAAAAGCTTGTTTTCTGGGATTGCAGTAGTGATTACAGGAAGACCTGCTGCCATTGCTTCCATGAGTGCATTGCTCATACCTTCAAAATAGGTCGGAGATACATAAATGTCTGAACAGTTCAAAAGTGAGGGAACATCGTCTCTCTTTCCCAAAAATCTAATCTTGGGGAAAGACTGTAGCTTCTCTGCCTGGGAATTTAATGCTTGTCTTTCTTCACCATCACCTACCAATAGCAATCCAATGTTTTTGTGTCTATTAAAAAGTTTATCAAAAGCTATCAGCAAATGTTTGTGGCCTTTATTTGGATGCAGATTGGCTACGTCAATAAAAACAACATCTTTTTGGCCGAATCCAAAATTCCGACGATACTTGCTTCTAAGGCTTTTTGACCTGGAGTAAATATTAGGATCTATTCCGTTTGGTATTACAGTAATTTTTGACTTGTGTACTTGAAGCTTTGATATGTAATAATCGCGAACAGCGGTGGAGTTTGCGAAATAGTGGTTAACAAGCGGTGAAGTAAACTGATCAAAAAGTCTAGCGGGCCAGTAGCGCGGAAAGTTGTATGTTGTTCGTAAAAATGGGATGACTTTTATTTTTGAAAGAGGTTGGACAAGAATTCTTCCTACAAAGTCAGCGTGAAACAAGTATGTGATGACCAGATCAGGAGATAAATTATTAACAGAACTTCTGAGCTTAAATATATTTTTAATTTGCCTGACATTCAGACCCTCCTCTTCAAACCGGGCTGAAAGGGATCCCCTTTGTTTGAGTGTCAGCAGATAATGTTCGAAACCGGTAAGGTGAGGGAGTGTCCTCAAAAGCATTCTCTCGCAACCGCCATTATCAAGTGAGTTAATCAAATGAAGTATTCTTTTATTCATTTTGTCCCTATACAAGTAATTCCAGCTTCGGGATGTTCAAATGCTTTGATATTTTTAAGCCCAGCCCTTTTAAACCAGCTTACGATTTCTTCAACATAGTAATAATTACTTTTGGGAGTAGCCAAGACGTCAAAAGCGTCGTTTAGCTTCATGTTGAACGGAAATTGACGATAGTAACCAAAAGGCGGATCGGATGCTTTTTTTGTTATTAAATTGATTGAATGGACAATACCCGCCGGAATATAACACAGCTTATAGAGGAAACTTTTGGGCAGCAAACGGGTAAAAATTCTGAGTGGTTCATAGAGGAATAAGGCACGGGCATTGCCACGTCTGTTGTAAACCCAAATTAAAACCTTTCCTCCTGTTTTTGCTACATTGGCGAGTGATAAAAAGCCATCTGAAGGTGTGGGTAGGTGGTGTAAAACTCCAATGGAATGAACGATGTTGAAAATGCGGCCGAAAGGTAATGAGTATATATCTGCCTGTACAATAAGAACATTCTTTAGATGTCCAGACAATTGGTATGCAACTTCCACAGTATCTCCGATATCAGTTCCGACTATCAATTGGGACTGCATACTTGCAGCTTGTTTGGTGAAACGTCCGGAACCACAGCCAGCGTCTAGTATGGTCGCTCCTTTCATATTATTTTCCCGTAAGTAAGGTTTTAGAAAATGAAGGTAATTTGATTTCTCAACAGAATTTTCAACATAGATATTCTTCCATTCATAAGAAAAACTACTTCCTGTTTTAACTTGATGGCGCTCAGAAGACGAAAGTGAAACGGAATCCGGTAAAGAGTTAAGAAATCTTTTGGGAATTTGTTTTTTGAATCGAAATAAGAAATCTGCATGGCACTTTAAGAATTCTGACTTTAGATTTCCTACTAAAATTCTAGGAATTCCGTCAACAACAGGAAACCAATCAGAGCCGCTAACTAATAGTCCGTTCAACACATTCTCACCTTTTTTATTAAAGATGATTAATTCTAGTTGTTGTTTTGTGTTAGGGTCCTTTAAGAACCGAACGTGATGCAAATGCATATTAAAAATGAGATTCCAGCCATAACTCCAACGTAAGCAGACACCAAATGCGGGCAGAAAAATTAATCCCTGAGGTCTGATGCTGAGTAAGCAGATTTTGTACATAATCCTTTTTTACGAACTCCAGAATGTGGCTGTTTTTAGATAACAGCATTTTTTGGGTGTAACCCTTGAGGTCGTCCTTAAACCAAACTGAAATTGGCACTCCAAATCCCATTTTTGGTCTATTCAGAATTTCCTGTGGGAGTATTCCTTCTAATGATTTTTTTAGAATATATTTGTGAGTATTTAGGTTTTTTAATTTAAGACCAGATGGAATCTTTGCTGACATTTCCATAAACTCGTGATCCAGAAAAGGAGATCTACCTTCTAAACTTACTGCCATACTTGCAATATCAACTTTTGCCAAAAGATCATCCGGAAGATAAGTATTAATATCTGTATAAAGAGCCTGATCCAATTTGTCTCTCACGCCTGACTCCTTGAACTTTTCTGAGAGTATTCTTGCAGAGTCTAAATTTCCAACCACACTTCTAAACGAACTTGTATACATTTTCTTTTTCTCCTCTTCCGGAAAATAGGCTATGTAATCAATGTATCTTTCAGAGTAACTTCTATCAATCATTCTGGAAAATCTAGATCCCCTTTCGGTCAAAGTGTTAGGATAATTTCGATAGATTGCATTCCATAGCGGCTTGGCAATTAAGGAATTCAGGAATCGAAATTTTTCATAAAATAACGAAAATTGATGAATTGAATACCAGGGATAGCCTGCAAAGTTTTCATCACCCCCATCACCATTAAGGGCTACTGTCACGTGTTCTCTTGTCAATTTGGAAACGTAATAAGTAGCCAGACCACTGGAATCCGCATATGGCTCCTCGTAATGGTGGACCAACAATGGTAAGACCTCTTCCACAGACTCCGGATGGACAACAAATTCCGTGTGATCAGTATTAAATCTGTCTGCTACTATTTTGGCGTACTTTAATTCGCTAAATTTACTCTCTGTAAATCCAATTGAAAACGTTTTTATCGGGCGATTTGAATTTTTTGCCATCATAGCTACAACAGCACTTGAATCAACACCGCCAGATAGGAATGCCCCCAATGGGACGTCTGATATCATTCTTAATTTAACCGATTCTTCAAGCTTGTCCAAGATGTGTTTACACCATTCATCTTCTGATAAGCTTAGCTTCTGTGAAAAGTCTAATTGCCAATATCTTTCCTTTGATAAAGTTTTTTTGGTTATATCTAAAAACAGATAATGGCCAGGTTCAAGTTTCTTGATATCAGTAAAACCTGTTGCAGGCGATGGAGTGTATTGGAGGGTTAAATAATCGTGTATGGCAGAATAGTCCGGTGTCGGTTTTACTTCTGTTTGTGTAAGGATTGCTTTCAGTTCTGACGCAAATATAAAGGTGTTGCCATCAAAATAATATTTGAAGGGTTTCTTCCCTACTCTATCCCGTGCACAAAAGAGAGTTTTTTTATAAGTGTCGTAAATAGCAAATGCAAACATACCCCGCAAATGTGACAGACAGCCTGAGCCAAATTTGTCATATAAGGCTAAGATTACTTCAGTATCGGATTTAGATTTGAATTTATAACCACTCTTCTCCAGTTTTCTTCTTTCAGACTGAAAATTGTATATTTCGCCATTGAAGGCAATCCAATAACGGTTTTTGTAAACCATTGGCTGATGCCCCAAAGGAGACAGATCTATTATTGCCAACCGAAGATTGCCAAGCCCAACCTTTTTGTCCGGAGATATGTAGATTCCAGAGTCGTCCGGTCCCCGATATCTAATTGTCTGCGCCATTTGTTTCAGCTGATTTTCCGTCACATCGCGGCTACTTAAACTGATTTTTCCTACTATTCCGCACATATTTTTGTGAATAATTTTTGATACTTGATGAGAATTTTATCCCAATTAAATCCATCATCAATAGTACTCTTGGCGAATTCACCCATTCGTGTGGCCGACTTTGGATGATTTCTGAGATAAATAATCTGTTTTGCTAATTGTTCAACAGAGCCTGGTGGAACCAAGAAACCGCTTTTGCCATTTTCGATCAATTGCTTTACTCCTCCTACTGAGCTGCCAATTACCGGAACTCCTTGGGCCATGGATTCCATGACAACATTCGGAAGACCCTCGGAAAATGAAGGAAGTATCAGACAGTCCAGTAATTGATAGATCGAGTAGATGTCGGAACGAAAACCCAAAAAAACCTTGTTTTCTCTGGTAATTTCTTTCTGGTTTCCACCTATAAAGATAAATTTAATCTCCATGATTTTTTCTAGACGTTTTGCAGTTTCTAAAGCTATGTTATAGCCTTTGACCGATTCTGCCCTGCCAACAAAACCTACCCAAAATTCACCGTTTTTCTTCTTTATGTCCGAAGGAAGCCGCTGTTTTTCAAGGAGTACCGGTTCGACACCATTTGGGATAACCTCGTAGTTGAGATTATATTTTTTCGCAATAACATCCAGATCTTGATACAGCAATATCACTTTATGCGAAAGTCTTAGGACAAGTAATCCTACGGTCCTGGCATATAGCCACATTACTGCGGCAACAATCCTAGAGCGCGGAAACCAGTTAATACCCGGAAACGTGTCCGTGACGGTTACAACTTTCAGACCCATGATGCGCGCAAGGAAAACCACTAAGGATGAAAAAAACATGAATTTTGAGACCAGGACTATATCCGGACGATAAGAAATTGCGATACCTATGAAACGAAACAGCAGTTTCAGTGAGATTATATAGTTAACCGGGTCAGGCAATAATAGTCCTGAAACTGATTCAATAACTAAGTTCTTATTGGGCCTTTCTAGAATGACTTTTCTTCCTACAGTTAAGACGTGTACAGAATGCAATCTGGACAACTGCTCAGCTTGTTTCACGGCACTGCCCATAGATAAATTTCGTGGCGGAAAGGAGTCTTTATACGCCTGGGTTACGAGGAGAATCTTCATTTTATTATCTCTTCTTACGTTTGACCAAAGAATGAGAGGGATTTTTCTGAGATTGTTCTGAAACAAGCTTTTCGGTTTTACGATATAAATCTCGTATAGCTATGTGGTCAGAAAACATAATATAAGTGAGGATCATGAATGCCACTATCATCAGGAAATCCAAGGCCCGGACTACACTTAGTTTCGTCAAGACGGGAGTAAGAAGGTGGGGTAATAAAGCAAAAATTATAAATACTATCCATGCTGTGTTCCAAAAAAAATACTCTTTCCGACCGATATTGTTCCTAATAAAATGAAGTCGGACCAAATACATCATGAAGATGGCAAACATTATGGAAATAATTTGTATTCCCAAGAAAGTTTCCACCATGCTCCGATTTTAACAGATTACAACTGCTTTTTTCAGATTAAAGATGAATCTTATACAACCTTGCCCAATCGTTTGGAGTTTTGAAGACCAGTTCGGAATGTGAGACTAAAAATGTTTCAAAATTGTTTCTGGGCTGCCACCAACCGTCCCAACCTATCGAGCCGACAAAGCTATTCCTTAGATGTAAATCAACAGCAATGTATTGTATCTTGTTGTCTGATATAAATTTCTCATATTCATCTTCCCGTTGAGGTGTGTCCTGAATATAAGTATTGCCATTAATTAAATAAAATGCGGCCGTTTGATTCCAATAGTTCAAAACCTTCTGATTAGACACATTAGCGTTGAGAAAATTAGTGATGTAATAAATATCGCCAGTCATCCTAGCCAAGTAATCTGTCTTTGACATAATTCCAGATACTAACTTTAATTCAGCAAGTTTGTATGGGGATGCGTATATGAGTATTGATTTTGGAGAAATTGACTGTAGATTGATCAAAAAAAATATGGCAATAAATGAAATAATCGGCATAAGGAATTTGGGATTTTTAGCTGCGACCAACGAACCCATATATACTAAAAGCAGTATTGCCGAATATACCAACCGAATTTGGTGACTAATCAGAAAAAACCAGAGGGCGAACTTGGACAGGACTACTAACGGCAAAATATGCGCTATTCGTTTTTGTTCATAACGAAAATAAAAAAATGATAATAAGCTCAGGCAAAACATGATTGGTCCGTAAAGGAACTGGTTATTTCGCACAAAAAACAGGTATGGGATATTTATGAAACTACCCATATTGCGCGCAAAATCAAATTGTTTTACAAGAGTATCAACCGATATGAATTCCGGCAAAAGTACAATACCTTTTGCTGTGAGTTGGTAAGGAAACAGTGGGGTACCGGTAATAAACCAATTTTTTATGTACCAAAATCCTCCGAATATGATTATCAATAGTACAAATCCCAGTAATGCTTTTAGTCTATCCCTGAAACAATAGACCGCAGCGATTAACAGATAGACGGGAAGGCTGTATAAAACACTGTATTTGATACTTATACCAGTGCCCAATAGTATTGCTATCAGATGCAGAAGTGACTCGTCTCTGAACCGCGCCCACTCTACAAGCAATAAAACTGAGATTACTTCAAATATGGAAGATGCGATGTCTACATACAACGAAGTGGAGTAAGAAATAAATTCAGTAGTGTAGAAAACGCCAATCCCAAACAGCAAACCTGCTATCAAATTCTTTTTGCCGTAAAAGTAGATGAGAACAAACCCAACTAAACACATGACTGTAAAAAAATGGAAAATGTGCGCCAACGAAACACCAGAAATAATAATTCCAACGGCATACAAAATTTCCATAAAGGCCGGCAATTGGCCAAATAATTTTTCTCCTGCCAATGGAAAAATTGTTTTCCCATTATCCGAGATCGATAAAGATTCAGGTAAATGATAGGCTAACTCGTCCCAGCGAAATGGAGGAGCAAAACAAGTTAAATAGTAGTTGGCAAATATACTGAGGAGCAAGAGTGATAAAACTAATTCCAACTTTCCAAGCTTTAATTGAATCCGAGGAAGATGAATATATTTTCGCGAAATAATTCCACTCAAAATGATCATTATCCATACCAATACCGGAGTTAATTGGCCAAATATACCCAAGACGAGAGCAACATTTGTAAAAACTGCCATACCTATCAGCGGGTAAACTGCAAGAAGATAAGGGGGACGATCCTCCAAACTTCTGAATTTCGACATGACCAAATTTCCCAGACCAAACCACACAATTACCAAAATAACAAAGATGAATGTTGTGCTAATTATTTCGAAAATCAAGTTTTTTGAAATACTGCAGCAATAATCCAATTAAGGAAATAGTGTCTCGCTACAACCTTCTTAAATCCCAAATGTGTGAATATAGATTCGATTTCCTGGATTGAATAGTAGTGTTTGTGCTCGTCAATTTCCCTTTTGGAAACCAGACCCAGGCGATAACACAAAAATTCCAAGACTGATTTTCCAGCCGGACTGGGGGTCGTAAGCATCAACAGACCATCTCGTCGGAGGTGTTTTGTCAAAAAAGTAAAATCATAACCTGGATAATCGACATGCTCCAAAACCGCAAACATGGAGATAATGTCAAATTTCTGGTGAATACTTGTTAGACTGTTTACCGTCTTGAAACTTTTATCATTAGTTAAGCTTTTTAACAGCGGATCGCAACCGATATATAGAGATGGTAAAAAATTTCGGCTCGTCAGATATTTGTAAAAAGGAAAAGTTGGTCCACAACCATAATCTAGGATTTTCAGGTGCGGGAGATAAAAATTCTTACATGACTCAAATCTCAACCACCGTAAAAACGGTTCAAGTATAGGTTCGTCCTTGATTCTAATTTTATTTAAAAACATTGAATCTAATTATTTCAATAATTGCTTTCAATCCATCGGTCCACCTGATATGTTTACCTTCTTTATATGTCCGCCCATAATATGATATTCCTACTTCATAGAACCTAACTCCAGGTATTTTTGAGGTCCGTGCGGTAATTTCCGGCTCAAAGCCAAAGCGGTTTGATACCAACAGCGGAGCTATCTTCCTTACCAATTCGCCATCGAAGGCTTTGTAGCATGTCTCCATGTCGGTCAGATTAATGTTTGTGAGCATATTCGAAAAAATAGTCAACAGATGATTGGTAACTGCGTGCCAATAATATACAACCCTGTGTGGCCTTCCTCCCATAAACCTTGAGCCATATACTACATCTGCCTTACCCATAATTATAGGTTCCAGTAACAGACCGTATTCATTCGGATCATATTCCAGATCAGCGTCCTGGATCAGCACCACATCACCTGTAGATATTTTCAGACCTGATCTAATTGCCGCCCCTTTGCCCATATTTTGAGAATGAGTAAATGTTTTAAGTCCAGGGGTTTTTATTTTTTTGATAATTTTTCCTGTATCATCGACAGATCCGTCATCGACGATAATAATTTCCTTTTTAAGACCTAAAGTGTCTGCAGAAACCACTTTTTCTACAATGGCTTTGATAGTATTCGCTTCGTTATATGTAGGAATTACAATTGATACCGACTTAAACGTCTTCATGAGTTAATCCCAATTCTCCACCATAATGTTTCTCCCAGAATTTTGACTGCCTGAACTAAAGTCACTCCTTTGTACTTATCCTTGTAGATAGTCTCTATCGGAAATTCGACCCATCTTAGCTTTTTTGGATTACTCCCAAGCCTAGCTACCATTTCCGCTTCGACTCCATATCGAGGAGAATTCCACTTTAAAAGCATATATGCGTTTTGTGTTAATCCTCTGTAACCAGACAAAATATCAGAGATATACACACCAAACAACACCCGGATATATAAAGAAGCAAATTTGTTGCCCAAATAACGAATTAATGGAGTATCCAAACCAGGACGACGAGATCCAAAAACAACATCGAATCCCCTCTTGAAATATTCGACAAACATAGGTATTTCACATGGATCATGTTGGCCGTCAGCATCTAAGAAAATTATGGCATTTGCACCTTTTCCGAAAGCGAATTCAGCACCTGTTTTCATGGCCATTCCTTTACCCAAGTTTAGTTTATGGCGTAAAAGCCAAACAGAACTATCTTTGGGTAAATTCAGTACTTCACTTGAACCATCATCTACGACTACCACCCTACTGGGTGGAAAGTATTTTTCAACTTTTGCCAGAACCGAGGGCAAACGCGGCTGCTCATTGAATGCGGGAATAACTATGAATATATCTTGGGAACGCATTGAATTAGTGCGATTTTAACTTGAGAGTGCGAAAAAACCAAAGTGTAACCAGATTCAGAAGAAGTTGTCCCATTAGATTTGAAAGACTAGCGCCAAGGAGACCTAAACGAGGGATAAGGAATAAACCAACCGCAAGAGTTAATGCTCCATGTAAAAGGCTGAGCCAAAAGAAGAAATCTGGTCTCGAATAATAATAAAGGATGCTATCACGAATTGGTGAAAAGGCTAAAAATACTAATTGAGATAAAAGTAAAATGACAAAAGGAATGAATCCCGCTATGTACTCAGGACCGGATATGAGCATAAATACGTATCCCACTGGCAGCAAAATGACTCCGGAAAGAATTGCAATGGCGGAAAAGAAAACTATTGATTTGAGTAAGTAGCGTTGGTTATCCAACGGATTTTTGAAGCGAGAAAACTTTGGACTAGTCACCGCACCTAACGCCGAGACTAAATTTGGCATAATAAGTGTCGCCTGAGTGGCCAGGCCATAAACACCAACGTCTGACAGACGAGAAAGATAAGAAGTCAGATAGGTATCCAAACGAGAACTGACTGTAGAAATCGCGCTAAATCCAGTGGCCCACTTATTGAAGGAAAATATCTCTAAGAAGATGTTCTTAGTAAGTTTTTGGCGTAAGAAGGCAGGGCCGATTTTGTAAAAAGCAAATGAAAAACTCAATAACGGCGTGAGAGCAAATAATATCAGTGCGGTGAAAGTATCCAGGCGGCCGAATACAGCTAATACGACTGCAAAAACAAGCCTGCTAAAATTGGCGCCTACAAAAAGCCCTCCCCAGAGCAAAAATTTTTCCTGAGCTTGAAAATAATAAGTTCCAAAATAAAAAAGAAGCTGAGACCCAAAGCATACAGCGGTAAGAGGTAAGTAAGCAGCCATTGCAGGTTGGTTAAATAAAAGTGAGGCAATCTCTCTGGAAAAAAATGTAAATAGAATGATAAAAAACAAACTCGAGAAAATCTTGGACAAAAATATAGCCTTTAGAATTTTTTGACCTCGTTCAGTATTGCTGGGATAGAGTGATAAAAACTTCACCATTCCTCTATCATTGCCAAAATCAAAAACAACGGTCATTATGGCGACTGTGGCAAAAGACAAAGTAACTAGTCCATATTCGGACGATCCCAAAATACGAGCTAAAAGAAGATAAAACAGCGTCGCCAGTACTGCGTTTATCACGATGCTGCCCATTGTGATGATTGACTGACGGACAGTAGCTGTAGAAATAAGTTTGTGAATTTGATTTTTCAAGTTCATATTAATTTACTGTTAAAGGATGATTTAACTCAATGTATCTATTCATTATATCCGGATAATCCCTATAAATGTTTTCATTTGCTAATGAAAGATTTATATACATGGGATGGATGTTTTTTATTCGTGAATCAAAAGTCAGGTATATTGCGTTGTCCCCCAGTGCTACTACATTTCCATGCGGATTATTTTTAAAATAGATTTTAATTTTGTCATCAATTTCCGAATAGTAATCGGCTTCCTTTGGGGTAAGCAACATATACCTAAGCACTGTGGGATATTCGATTGAAACATAGGTCGAGGCGATTCTTTTTTGGCCCTGGTCAACCCGAAAAGAGACTTCGAAGTAAAAAATCCCTATAAATACCAGACCGGAAGCAAATATGATCATATTTTTAGTAAGCCTCAAATCATGATTTAAATATTCATCAAAGAATTGATAAATTAACTTCATAAGTAATGGAAACATTGGCGTAGCTGCCCAATAGAGATGCCTAATGTCGCTCATGGGATAATACTGAAGCCAGGAAGCCAGAGAAACAAAGGATAAAAGAACCAGTTGTTTGTACTTTAAATTCCTAATTAGCAACAAGATTGTACCTATCGGTAACACTGACCAAACAGGCAAAATTGACCAAATTGATACTGGCATGATTTCACCTGGAAAAAGATTGGATAACAATCTTGACAATCCAAAACCCGCGCTTACGCTTTGACCCCAATAAAAACTAAACATAATTGATTGCTTAAACCAATCATAAAAAGCTGAGTTGAATATTAGCCAGACAAAAAAGGTCCCCATTACATATAAATTTCCACGAATAAAATATGTTACAGACTTTTTTTGAATAATTAAAAAAGAAATTATTGATAGAGCCAAAAATATCCCAACAGGCTGCCTACACCAAAACGTTAATGCAGTAAAGACACCTGCAAATAATTGAAGATCGCTAGATTTCCTTTCAATTGAATTAAGCAACAAAAGTATTGCTGCAAGCTGAAAAAATAAAGCGTACACTGAAGACCAGATTAAAAAAGTCCATGTAAAATATGGAGCCATTAAGATCCATATACACAGCGTAAGCAAACACAGAAAATTTGGAAGAATTTTCTTGCTAATTAGGTAGAGTAAGACAGAGTCAAGACCATAAAAAACTGCAGTAACGATTTTTAAGACAATCAGGTATTTGCCAAATAGCATAAGACTTAAACCTTGGATCAGACTTGTTAGCGCACCATATTGAGTGAACGTATCGCGAAAGAGCATCTTTCCCGATGCAACATCTAAAGCCGGTTTGAACAATATTCCATCGTGATGCAAATCTATTCCAAGTAATGAGAAGAAACCAGAAATCGTAGTTGTAATGATAAAAATTACAATTGGAATGGTTAAATTGTTGGGAGAATTGTTATTAATCATTGAAATTGTTTTAGATACTATCTCAGTTAATACTGACAAGTACTTAGTGAATGACAGCCAAATTAAGATTGGCAAAGTTGAAACAAGTAGGACTTTAATCAATTCGATTGTATTTATGTATCCTGAATATGCTATTAATCGATCTTTAATATATGGGATGATCAGTTGCTTCTCTTTAAGTAACAGACTTTTGGGAAAAGAGTATTTTGCTAAAAAATGATTGTAATTTCTGTTCAATGAAACAGAATTGTCGATCGAACCCTGAATTGATTCAATTTCAAACTCATAGACCTTGTTGTGAGAGTTGACGATGACAGGAAATCCAAAGGTGAAATAATAATCAGGGTTGAACTGATCAGTATTATATTTTTGTTCGTAGTACCAAGTACTTTTATCCTGTTCTCTTATTCTGAACTTAATCCAATCCGAATTAATTCTTTTGTGATTGTCAAAACGCATTGCTATAGTTCCCAAATTATTATGGTCGGCCCGAAAAGTATTTTTAACTGTGTTGCCTCGAGTAATCAAAGAGTAATTCCCATTATTTGTAAGCGGGACTCTACTTACCAATTGTGTTACCAGATTGTCAGCACTTTGCCTAGTCCTATAGGTTATTAAAGAAAAAACTTGAAAAGTCAGAAGCAGAACGCATATTAAAATAAAGAAAATTTTGAGTTTAGTGCTCATTTTTCTGATGAAAGTCCAAAACTATCCTGTCAGCTACTTTTGATCCCAACTCCACCGCATAATTCGTGCCCCTGTCCCAGGGATAGACCTGTTGGATATTTGCCAAATAAATACCCGGTAAGGGGGTGATAAGGCTTGGAATATTTCGGGAATAGTTGGTGGTAACAATTGGCTGGGCAAACGGAGCCTGCCAGACCCAGGATTTTTTGACCCAGGAAAAAGAAAACATCGGGTTAATTTTTTTCAGGTGGGGCAT
>Ga0172379_10002303_pt1 | contig 34268 bp, 23 predicted proteins | sample GrowelOW334metaG_FD_119756 | JGI IMG/M metagenome (GOLD analysis project Ga0172379, IMG submission 119756) | Groundwater microbial communities from an aquifer near a municipal landfill in Southern Ontario, Canada - Groundwater well OW334 metaG | ecosystem: Environmental > Aquatic > Deep... | reverse complement strand
CGATGATGCAAGGTTCGGCTATTCCTGAAATTGATATGGCTTCGGCTTATATAAAAATGAATGACGATGGTTCTTTCAATTTAAATGTTGGTGCAACAGATTTGGGAACCGGTTCCGATACGGTGCTGGCACAAATCGCCTCAGAAGTTCTTGATACACCGGTTGAAAGTTTTATTGTCTATTCTTCCGATACCGATTTTACTCCTTTTGATACTGGGGCGTACGCCTCATCAACGACTTATCTTTCGGGACAGGCAGTTAGAAAATGCGCGGAAGAAATCAAGAAACAAATTCTGAAAGTCGGAGCCGAAATGCTTTCTCTTTCACTTGATGAAGTTGAATTGGACGACAGCCGTGTGGTCGCCAAAGAGAAAAAGAAAGAAGAAGTTTCCTACGCGGAAATTTGTCAATACAGCATGTATCAGAAAAATCAATTTCAAATTCAAGCAACGGCATCTCACATTTCACCAAAATCTCCGCCGCCGTTCGCTGTTCATTTTATTGAGATTGAAGTTGACACGTTTACCGGAATTATTAAAGTATTGAATTATACCGCCACGGTTGATTGCGGAACGCCGATCAATCCGGTAACTTCTGAAGGACAAGTTGAAGGAGCTATCGTAAACGGGTTGTCTTACGCATTGTTTGAAAATTATTATTTCTCTCCGCACGGAAAAATGTTGAACGACACGTTCGGAAAGTTCGGTGTTTACACCGCGTTTGACGTTCCTCCGATCAAAGTGAAGTTGATAAAATCATATGAAGAGACGGGACCTTACGGCGCAAAATCTATTTCGGAAATAAATATCAACGGCGCTTTGCCCGCGATAGCGAACGCATTTTACAATGCTACCGGAAAGAGATTACATAGCGGACCTTATGCGCCCGAATCAATCTTAAAAGTTTTGTCGGAAAAATAATGATCTTAAAGAACTGCTACATCTACGATGAAGTGACGGAAAAAGAGAAGCTTGTTGATTTTCATGTGGATGAAAAAATTACGGCAGTTAAAGAAGAATTGATAAAAACAGTTTCGACAGAGAACGTGATTACAATAAAATTATCCGGACTCGACCGGGAAATAATTTCAGAGATAAATCAGCATTCTGAAAAATACATTTTAGACTGCGAAGGATTGATCACCCTTCCCGGAGGTGTTGATCCGCATGTACATTTTGATACTCCCGGCTTTACTCACCGAGAAGATTTTTATCACGGAAGCATGTCAGCCGCAGCCGGAGGCGTTACAATCGTTATTGACATGCCGTGCACGTCGCTTCCCCCGGTTACCAACGGAAAAAACTTTGATGAGAAATTCGCGGCAATTAAAAATGAATCGGTAATCGATTTTGGATTGTACGGCGGAGTCTGTGCGAACAATTTTGGTCAGTTAGCTCAATCAATGGAAGAACTTGCCGCCAAAAAGGTAAGGGGATTCAAAACTTATTTCGTTTCGGGAATGAGAACTTTTCCGCAAGTGTCTCTTCAGCAATTTGAATTAATTTTAAAGAAAGCGAAAGAATTAAATCTTCCGGTATTACTTCACGCGGAGGACAGCGGGGTTGTTTCCGCGATGACAAAGCAGCACGAAAATGATAACGATGATTATTTACGTTACTGTAATTCTCGCCCCGCACAAGCGGAAGTAACGGCTGTTGCCTACGCAATTGAGATTGCAAAGAGAGTTAACGGAAATTTACACATCGTTCATGTAGCTTCATCAGAAGCGGCGGAACTTATTAATCAAGCAGGTAAAGAATATTCTGTAACGTATGAAACGTGCCCCCACTATTTATTTTTTACGGAAGATGATTTCAAATCAAAAGGTTCATCGTTAAAGACCGCACCGGTGGTAAAATCAAAAAAAGATCAAGCAGACTTGTGGAAGTATTTAGAAGATGGTAGTTGCAACTTTGTAGCTTCCGATCACGCACCGGCTCCGTTGAACGAAAAACAAACCGGATCGTTTTGGAAAGATTACGGCGGTATCCCGGGAGTACAAACATTGATCCCAATAATTTTTTCCGAAGGATACAAAAAACAAAAACTTAGTTTGAAAAGATTTACCGAAGTTGTTTCCACCAACGCCGCAAAGCGGTACAATCTCTATCCGCAAAAAGGATCGCTACAAATTGGAAGTGATGCAGACTTCGCGATCATCAATCCCAATATTTCATGGAAGTTTGAAACCAAAGAATTGTTATCGAAAGGGGAAACCTCTCCCTTCGATAACGAACTGCTTACCGGAAAAGTTATCCTTACAATTTTACGCGGAAAAATTGTTTACAGCGATGCAGCAGGAATAACGGTTGAAAAAGGTTACGGAAAATATTTAGCGTAATCATTCTTCGTTTTTATTCTTCTTAATCCCGCCGGTTTTATAACCACTTCCTGCTATTTCAAGAGAATCATTTTTCTATTTGAAATAAAATCATTTACTCTTAATTGATACAGATAGGTCCCGCTTGTAAGTGATGAAGCGCTTCCCTCATTAGCAAAAAACCGAACCGAATAATTTCCGGGAGATTTCTGTTCATGCACCAACGCAGCTACTTCGTTACCAAGAATATTATAAACTTTCAGAGTAACAAAACCACTTACCGGAATTTGATACATGATTTCGGTACTCGGATTAAAAGGATTAGGATAGTTTTGAAATAATGCAAACAAAGGGATGAGAGTATTTTCTTTAACATCCGTAGCGTTTGACACGGTAACGGTTTTGTTTTGTGCAAAATTCCATTGATCGTTGCTGTTTGTTCCATCAAAGTTCACGCTATTCCCGTTGGCGTAGAGTGTAACGGATCCTTCTGTTGCAGGTGCCGTGTAAGTAAAAGAGAAAACGACGGTTCCGTTTGATGAGGTTTTTGGAGATTGGTGAGTAAGCTCTGAATTTTCCAAACGTAACCCTGTTCCGGGAGATAATGTACCGGATGATGCGGCGATGTTCGTTCCCCCGGCAACAAGAGGTCCGCCGGTGATAGTAACCGTATAGTTTTCCGTTTGCCCCGACAGTAAAGATGCGGGTCCGTCAATAACCACGGAAACCGCTTGAGAAGGAGAGTTACTATGACACGTACAACCAACTCCGTTTTTTTGTGTTCTTCCGGTTATGCCGCTGTGGTAACCGAAAACATAAATTGTAACAACGACCGATAAGAACATTGTGGTCAATAAGAATTTTCCACCCGACTTGCCGGCAGGCATGTTTGTAAAAACTCGCATACAATTCCTCGTATTTGTTTACTGAAAATAAATGGTTTAAAATATTTGGTACCGGATACTGTAATGAAAACAATTAAAGGATTTGATAAGTTCACAATAGTAATTTCGGAATTTGCGAGTTGCCTTTTTAAGAATGAAGCTTTGTGCATAAAAAAGGCTGAGCAAAAACTCAGCCTTTTTCTTTTCTTTTAATTGAAGAAGATCAATAGCGGTAATAGTCGGGTTTGTAAGGTCCTTCAACCTTTACGCCGATATATTTTGCCTGCTCTTCTGTAAGTACATCAAGCACAACACCAATTTTTGCAAGGTGTAATCTCGCAACCATTTCATCCAAATGTTTCGGCAAAGTATAAACTTTATTCTCGTAGTTTTCGGAATGGTTCCAAAGCTCAAGTTGAGCAAGTGTTTGGTTTGTGAATGAGTTTGACATTACGTATGACGGATGTCCGGTAGCACAACCGAGATTTACTAATCTTCCTTCCGCCAAAACAATAATATCTTTTCCATCGATAGTGTATTTATCAACTTGCGGTTTAATAGTGATTTTAGTGTTACCGTAATTTTTGTTTAACCACGCCATATCAATTTCAGTATCAAAATGTCCGATGTTACAAACAACGGTTTTGTCTTTCATCAGCTTGAAATGTTCTCCGGTAACAATTTTCATGTTTCCGGTAGTGGTAACAACGATGTCGGCTTCTTTAACTGCATCAACCATTTTCTTAACTTCGTATCCTTCCATCGCAGCTTGAAGCGCACAAATAGGATCAACTTCGGTAACGATTACGCGTACGTGTGCGTTCTTTAATGATTCAGCCGAGCCTTTACCAACATCACCGTAACCGGCAACAACAGCAATTTTACCGGCAAGCATTAAATCTGTGGCACGGCGGATAGCGTCAACTAAAGATTCGCGGCAGCCGTATTTATTATCGAATTTAGATTTGGTAACCGAATCGTTTACGTTAATTGCAGGGATTGGGAGCGTTCCATTTACCACGCGTTCGTAAAGTCTGTGAACGCCGGTAGTAGTTTCTTCGCTTAATCCTTTAATTCCTTTTGTCATTTCAGGATATTTATCAAGCACCATGTTTGTAAGATCGCCGCCGTCGTCAAGAATCAAATTAAGCGGCTGACCATCTTTGAAGTGAAGCGTTTGTTCAATGCACCAATCGAATTCTTCAGCGTTCATTCCTTTCCAGGCGTAAACCGGAATTCCGGCAGCGGCAATTGCGGCAGCGGCGTGGTCTTGCGTTGAAAAAATATTACACGACGACCATTGAACTTCAGCTCCAAGCTCAATTAAAGTTTCGATTAACACGGCAGTTTGGATTGTCATGTGAAGACAACCTGCAATGCGCGCGCCTTTAAGAGGTTTTGTTGTTCTATATTGTTCGCGGAGAGACATTAATCCCGGCATTTCAGCTTCGGCTAATTCAATCTCTTTGCGTCCCCATTCGGCAAGAGAAATATCTTTTACTTTATAGGGAAGTTTTTCCGTTTCTACTTTGTTACTCATTTGTATCCTTTATTATATTAAACACATGTTAGTGGTCAGTAGTCAGTTGTTAGTAGTAAAATGACTAGTGACCAATAACTAAAAATTTCCAAACAATTACTTCTTTACATACTCTTTGAACATCGGAACCAAGTCTAATTGTTCCCAGGTGAAGAGGTCGACTGTTTTTTCAATGAACTTAGCTTTTCCTTTTTCTTCTCCTACGATGACTTTTATTTTAGCATTTTTTTGATATTTTCTTCCAAAGTGCCCGTAAGAAGAAGTTGAAAGATAAATCGGGTTGCGGAGTTTCAATCTATCGATGATAGCTTTTGGAGTCATCGGAACAATTTTGTGAATCATTTTAGAAAGCTCCGCGTCGGGAAGAACACCGGTTCCGTAGGTATTTACAAATATCGACATTGGTTCGGCAACACCAATAGCATAAGAAACTTGCACCAAACATTCTTTGGCTAACTTTGCAGCCACTAAATTTTTTGCGATATGTCTTGCGGCATACGCAGCGCTTCTATCAACTTTGGAAGGGTCTTTGCCGGAAAACGCACCACCACCGTGAGCGCCCCATCCGCCGTAAGAATCGACAATAATTTTTCTTCCGGTTAAACCGCTGTCTCCGTGCGGTCCACCGATAACAAATTTTCCCGTCGGGTTCACGTAGTATTTTGTTTTTTTATCAAGATACTTGGACGGAATAACACTTGGAATAACATGCTTCTTCATGTCGGCTTCAATTTTCTTTTGATCAACATTATCATCATGTTGAGTAGAAATTACGACCGCATCAACACGCAAAGGCTTCCGGGTGACTTCATCATACTCAATGGTTACTTGAGATTTTGCGTCGGGACGGAGGTACGGCATTAACTTCGGTTGTTTTTTACGGATGTCAGCTAATTTTTTTACGAGCTTGTGAGAATACTCCAAGGTTAAGGGCATATAGTCTGCAGATTGATCGCACGCGTATCCGAACATCATTCCTTGATCTCCGGCGCCTTGTTCTTTATGTAATCCTTTTCCTTCATCAACTCCTTGAGCAATGTCCGGTGACTGTGAATGAATTGCATTTAACACACCGCAAGAATCATAGGAGAACATATACTCACCTTTGGTGTAACCAATATTTTTTACGGTGTTACGAACAACAGCTTGAATATCTACATAAGCGTTTGTTGTAACTTCACCGGCTACAACAACAAGTCCTGTAGTAACTAATGTTTCGCAAGCTACACGGGCTTTTGGGTCTTGTACAAAAATGGCGTCTAATACGCCGTCGGAAATGGCATCACAGACTTTATCCGGATGACCTTCAGAAACTGATTCTGATGTGAAGAAGAATGACATAATTACTTATCCTTATTTATTTTCGTCTTTAGTTTATTAATAAAAATCTAATTCGGTCGAATCGCCAGTATTTAATCTTTTAAAACTTCCGTTAATTAAAGAATGTCTTCCGACAATAGAGTTTTCCAGTAGTGATTTACTCACTTCTGCTTGAGCGCCAACGATTGAATTTTTTATAATTGATTCGCTGATTTTTACATTTTCACCAATCGTCGCAAACGGTCCGATTACAGAATTTTCAATTATTGCTGTTTCTGCAATAAATACCGGCTGATTGATGATCACCGTTGGGATTGAAACATCCGAGCTCTTTTCTTTTAGAAGATATTGATTTGTAGAAAGAAGCGTTTCCGGTTTTCCGCAATCATACCAGCCGTCAACAGAAAACGTTGTAAACTTTTCTCCTGCATCGATCATCATTTGTAACGCATCTGTAAGTTGAAGTTCACCGTTTGTCCGGATGTCCTTTTCAATTAAAGTTGTCAAAGATTTCTTTAAAGCATTGGCGTTGCTAATATAATATAATCCGACAAGAGCGAGATGGGAAATCAAAGATTTCGGTTTTTCTATCAACCTTTCTATGTAGCCGTTCGTCATTAATGCAACGCCAAAGCGGCTTGGGTCCTCAACATATTTTACACCAAGCGAGTTTTGTTTTGCCGTAAAAACATCTTTCAGATTCACATCAAAAATTGTATCGCCGAGAATAATGAAAAGTTCTTCATCATCGAACGTAGGAATGGCGGTGTAAATTGCGTGACCAAGACCTTCAAGTTCTGTTTGTTCAACAAAATCCGAGTGCATGTCGGGATAATTTTCGGCAACATACTTAATAATAAGCTCGCCCAGGTGCCCGTAAATAAAGGTTGCTTTGGTGATTCCTTCGGCGAGGAGTTTATCAAGGATATGCCCCAGAATCGGCTTTCCTCCAACGTTCAGCAAAACTTTGGGAATGGTGTGCGTGTGCGGTTTTAAACGACTGCCTAATCCGGCAACCGGAATAATTGCTCTCAATAAGACTCTTTAATTATTTATTAAAATTTTGTGTATAAATTTAGAGAAGTATCGAATGAATAACAAATGAGCAAATATGAACAAAGTGTAGATATTCCAAAATCACAAATAATGCTTTAACCTTTATGAATAGTAATGAATTTTTAGAAATGGGAGACAGCCCTCTCTAGATGGCATATTTTATAATCTCAAAAAAAACAGATTAACTCAAAAAAAGGAGAGCAAGTCACATGTAACGTTTCGTTACACATGTAACGTTTCGTTACAATCACATGTAACGTTTCGTTACAACTCAAAATTCCTCTATGCGATTATTGTGTAAAAACGAACCTTTTTCGTTGGCACTAAAATTGGATTAATTATTACAGAAACTAAGCATTATTTCATACTAATTAGGAGTTCTGAATGAAAAAATTAGCCTCAATCCCGCTGTTCTTGTTTTTCTTGTTTTTGTTACTTTCCGGATGTCAAAAAGACAGTTCTCTTCTCCCTCCCGAACAAAAGAATTCTAATTCTATGCAAAAACCGGCGTGGGTGTTAGCCGCTGAAAAACAAGGTATTACTTTAATTGCCTTGCCGAAAACAGCGGCTCCTTCTTTAAACAAAGAATTTGTTACTACAACACCAATAAACCATGCTGTTGATGGTGCGGTAGTAATTAATGAAACTTATCTCTCAACAACCAATAACTTGGTTTCGGTTAATGCAAGTCTCTCGGTTCTTGCTAATTCATTAGCTCAAGATGCTACTTTATCAATGAGCTTTGATGATGAATATCTTTGTTTTGAGTTTGGACCTTCGGGAACCACATTTGCAACACCTGCTTTACTAAACGTTCACGTTACCGGCTTAGACCTTTCTGCTTTAGGAACTCAAACTACCGGACATCTTCAATATTTCAATGAATCGAAGAACGAATGGACCTTGGTTGAAGCCGACGAAGTTACCGTCGATACAAAGAACGGAACTTTTACTTGTAAAAACGGAAAAATTCCTCATTTCTCTCGATATGGATTTACAAATTGATTTTAAAGCTTATTTATTATGGAACTTTCCAAAACAAAGTATAATATGAAAATAAAAAAAACCGATATTATTGAAGGAACAAAAAAAGTTTTTGGAAAATATCTTGGTGGGACTGAACTTTCAGGATTTCTAAAGAAAATTAGCATACCCCAACAATCTTCTGCGAAAACTGACCCTAAACTGACGACAGAACTTTTTTCGTCTAAAGAGAGATTGGTAATCGATCAAATCGTTAGTTTCGCAGAAACAAAACTCCCAATCTTAAATTTTCTTGATTTACTGAAAGACCTTGGGAAACTTTTCATTGCTCATGGAGAACTGGATTTAGCTTCCGACCTCACAGCTACAATTTTATCCTACACAAAAAAAGATAAACGACTAGTTGGAGTTGCCGCTTACTCATTTCTCAACTTTGGTGAAATATTTATTCATCAAGCCATGTGGACGGAAAGTCTTTTTTACATCAAAAAAGCTTTTTCATTTTTTAACAAAGAAAATGATCCCGTGGGAATGGCGCGATGTGAGAGCCTCTTTGGAACGTTATATGCCGAAAAGGGGCAACTTTCTAATGCGCTCACCCATTTTCAAAAAGGTTTTTCCTATTTAGACCCATCCAAAGATACTTCCCTGGTGGCTCTTATCGAAAACAACATTGGTATTGTCTATAACATCCGAGGGGAATATGATTCCGCTTATACATATTTCCGGAGAGCTCTTTTGCACTTTGAAGGATTAAAAGACAACCAACGAGTTGCGAAAATAAGACACAACTTGGGGATGCTCTTTCTTAAGAAGAAAGAGTACGATTTAGCGATTAAGGAATTTGACGCTAGCATCACTGTTTCTCTTTCAGGGCATTACTACCCGACGCTCGCGATTTCTTATACCAGCAAAGCATCAATTTATTGTACACTAAATGATGACGCACTGGCTAACGCTTTAGCTGATCAAGGAATGGAACTCAGTCATAAATTAAAAGATAAACTTACCATCGCTGAGGTTTACAAGATTAAAGGTATCCTGGAACGCAAGAAGAAGCATTTTGAGATAGCGCAGAACTACTTCCTCAGCAGTTTAAGACTGAATAGCGAACATGGTAATGAACTGAATTATGCCGAGACGGCTATTGAACTCGGCATTTTATTCTCTGAAACAAAAAAGTCCGAACAAGCTAAAAAATATTTCAACGAAGCTTTGAACTATTACAAAAAAATCAAAGCTACTGATGAGATAAATAAGATTAAATTCTTTCTTTAGTCTCCTTTCAAATAATACAAAATAAAGAGGGCCTTTTATTGGTAAAGGCCTTCTTTTTATGTAACAGAATAAAATTCTTTATACATTAGTTATGGTAATAAAAAACAATAAGAGTATCATGAGATTTTCCGACTTTCAAGCGTCATATGACGAAACAAATAAAAAGGATTCTTTTTCTGCAAAACATTCCGAAAGAACAAAAATTTTGGAATTAATTCTTGATATTACCAAGAGCTTAAATCGGACACTTATTCTTGATGATGTATTAACGCTAGTCCTAAAGAACGCTATTCTTCTTACTAATTCGGACCGGGGATTTATTGTCCTCAAGAACCTTAAAGACACATTAGATTTTGCGATTGGATTTAATTCGAAAGGAATCTCCTTAACCGAAAAAGATTTTCAAATAAGTACTTCCGTGGTTGAAGAAGTGTTTTATACCGGTCTAGCGCGCTTTATAGAAGAAGCTCAAAGTGATCACAACCACGAGGTAAGTAAAAGTATTTTGGTTTTAGACCTTCAAACCATTCTTTGCGCTCCACTGATAATCGGCGAAAAAAAAATCGGAGTAATTTATCTTGATAGCAAGTCCCTCAACAAAATAAAAATAAAAGAAATTACGTATGCCTTTGAAATTCTTGCCGGTCAGGCTGCAATAGCCATTCAAAATGCTCAATCATTTAAAGAACAAATAGATGCAAATGAGGAATTGCTAAGGGTAAATAATGCACTTAACGAAGCGCGCATAATTGAGGAAAAATCGAGTAAATTTAAATCTACCCTTATGAAAAATATGAGTCACGAATTCCGTACCCCGATGAATGGAATTTTAGGTTTGGGTGGTATTTTGCGGGAATCCTTACAACATCACGAAGATGTAGTTCTACTTGATAAAATAATGGATGATTCAAAAAGACTTTTAAAAACTCTAAGCGGAATTTTAGATTTGTCTGACCTTGAGACAACAACGGTACAATTGAAAAATGATATAATTCAAGTTTCAAAGGTAGTTGGGGATATCGCATTTGGACACGCTCATACGGCGGAAAAAAAACGACTTGAATTTATTGTTGACATAAAAAAAGATTTTATTCTAAACTTTGATGAAAGGTATTTTCGTCAATTGCTGGAAAGCCTGGTTGAAAACGCTCTAAAATTTACTTCTGATGGTTTTATCCAAATTATCTGCGACGTAAAAAACGAAAAAGGAATAATCCAAGTTATCGATTCCGGGATAGGAATTTCGCCCGAACACTATGAGACTATTTTTGAAGCATTCAGACAGGCTAGTGAGGGATTTGATAGATCCTATGAGGGATGCGGCTTAGGCTTAACCCTTGTTAAAAAAATTGTCGATCTTATCGGGGGAAACATTTCCGTTGAAAGCAAGGTGGGCGTAGGCACAACCTTTAGTTTGTCTTTTCCCAAGATTGAAATTCCCACAAACCACAAACCACAACGCCGTTCACGAAGCAATTATTCAAAACCCCAAACATTCCGAACGCCGAATATATTATTAGTAGAAGATAACGAACTTAATTTAGAAACATTCCGGGTCTATTTAAAAAACAATGCCTTATTAGAAATAGCAGAGACCCCAACGCTGGCGATTCAATTAGCCGGGCAATTAATTTTTGATTTAGTATTGATCGATATTAAGTCGGATAAAAGCAAGAACAGTATTGAGCTGATGAAAGAAATAAAAAAACTAAATGGATATGAGAAAGTCCCTTTCATCGCTACTACCGGGTTTGGGCATCCCGGCGATAAAGAAACATTTTTAAACGAAGGATTTTCTGATTATTTACCTAGACCCTTTACGAAGTTGCAATTGACGGAAATTATAAAAAAGAATTTTTCCCTTTATAAACAATAGTTTTAGTACAAGAGAAGTTGACTACAGACTTGCAAGTTCGGTCTCTCTTACAAAAGGATTAATTCAATCCGGAGTTTCGTTCGTTCGTCACACCATCAAAAATATTTCCCGATATACGCGAAAAAATTATCAAAGTGTTTATTCTTAAGCGACTCTTATTAAAATTATCTAATTTTACAAATGAAAGATTTACAAATATCTTTCATCTGTAAAAAGCTATGATCAATAAAAACAGAAAGGATTAAAATGAATACCACAAAAGAAAATCTGCAAGAAGCCTTCGCCGGTGAAAGTCAGGCAAACCAAAAGTATCGCGCCTTTGCTAAGAAAGCTGAACGTGAAGGATTTCCAAACATCGCCAAATTATTTTCCACAGCGGCAGAAGCGGAAAGAATTCATGCCGAGGGGCATTTAGGTTCGTTAGACGGAATTAATTCAACGGCAGAAAATTTAAAATCAGCTATTGCCGGAGAGACATACGAATTCACCGAAATGTATCCGCCGATGTTAGCGCAGGCGGAGGCCGAAAATCATAAAGCAAAAAGAATGTTTGGCTACGCAGTTAAAGCGGAACGAATCCATGCAGAGCTTTATAAAATGGCACTTGAAGCGGCTGAACAAGGAAAAGATTTAGACGTAACAGATATTTATTTATGCCCGGTTTGTGGTCATATAGAATTTGGAATGCCGACAGAAAATTGCCCGACGTGTGGAACGCTTCCTTCGAAATTTGTAAAAGTCTAATCTTTAAAAGACCAAGGCTCCTTTAAAATAAAAAGTGCGAAAAACTTTTGGCATTCGTACTTTTGGGGACCCGTGCATTATTCGAACCAATAGTATGTGCTTCATTAAAAAACAATAGAAGATATTTTAATTCAACTTTGATACTTGCAATGAAGATAGCGTAATAAACAACATACCAAAACCACTCGCTGTATGCGAAAAAATAATGGAAGTACTCAACATAAATTGCAACATTTCTGTACGATGAAAAATGGAATTAAAATCATTACATTTTATAATAACTTGCTGACGTCAGAGTTAAAATCTTTTTCCCAAAAAAATTAAATAATGAATCTGCACTTCATGCAGTATAAAAATATTTGCCTAAATTAATTTTTAGAATATTCTAAATATAATTCAAGGACTAATTATGGATGAAACAAAATCGAACAGACTTCTTTCTCTTGATGCGCTACGCGGATTTGACATGTTCTGGATTACCGGTGGACAGCAATTACTGCTATCAATTAAAGATTATACCGGCTGGTCCTGGTTGGTAATGATAGCTCCGCAGTTTGATCATGTCGAATGGAACGGATTTCATTTCTTTGATTTAATCTTTCCACTTTTCCTTTTCCTTTCCGGGGTAGCCATGCCATTTTCGTTAACCCGACAGTTGGAGAAAGGAGTTGCGAAGAGGAAAATTTATAGCAAAATTTCCAAAAGAGTCGCACTCCTAATTTTTTTAGGAGTTATTTATAACGGCTTAGGCGATTGGAATTTTTCGCATATTAGATTTGCAAGTGTTCTTGCTCAGATTGGGATAGCTTACTTTTTTGCAGCTTTGATTTTCTTAAATACAGATTGGAAACATCAAATTTATTGGACCGCCGGGATATTACTTTGTTATTGGGCAATTCAAACATTGATACCCGTGCCCGGTTATGGCGCCGGTGTGCTTACAAGCGAAGGAAGTATAAACGCTTTTATTGACAGACTGTTTTTACCCGGGCATTTATACCTTGGGGTTAGTGATCCCGAAGGTTGGCTTGTTAAAATTCCTGCGACAGCAACGGCTTTACTTGGTGCACTTACGGGAACATTCGTAAAGAATAAGGCAATCAGTGAAAGAAAAAAAGTCCTTTATATGTTTATTTCGGCAATTGTTCTTTTAGCTGTCTCATTAGTCTGGAATTATATTTTGCCGATAAATAAAAATTTATGGACAAGTTCGTTTGTGCTCCATACTGCCGGATGGTCGGTTTTACTTTTTAGTATCTTCTATTTTATTATTGATGTTGTTAAGGTTATTAAATGGTCATTCTTCTTTGCTGTAATCGGCATGAATTCAATTACCATTTATCTCGCCACCGTTCTCGTAGATTATAACAGACCGGTTGAACGTATATTCGGAGGATTGATTCAACATTTTGATAAAGGATTTCAACCGGTTTTAGGTGTTTGTTTTGCCATATTAGTTCAATGGTTAGTTTTCTATTTCTTATATAAGAAAAAAATATTTCTAAAAGTTTAGTTTGTCGATGAAGCCTGGTTTATGAGTCAAAGAGTAGTTTAGAAGAGGAGTTATTTTTACGGGTATTCATTTAATATTGTAATACATAGGTTATGAGAAAATTATTTTTAATATCGATATTTGTTTTTAGTGTCTCAATTTTAATAAACGCTTCTGATAAGGATAAACATCTTAAAAATATTAAATCTCCTGCAAATGTTCCGGAATTCTCTATATCTTCTTCCGCCGGGTGCGACACAAATGAAATTTTTCTAGCTACAACCACTTCATCTGCACCTTATATCATGATTATTGGAAATAACGGCATTCCGGTTTTTGTGCAAAAAACAAACGGCGGAGTTTATGACTTCAAACCGCAACCCAACGGAACGTTATCTTATTATGACATTAAGATGGATAGCTATTATATATTGGATAAGGATTACAATCTTATTGACAGTATAAAATGTTTGAATGGAATAGAAACCGACATTCACGAATTAAGAATTCTTCCTAACGGTAATTTTTTAATTCTGGGTTTTGATGCGCATAAAGTTGATATGAGTAAAATTGTGGAAGGAGGAAATCCTTCTGCAACCATCATCGGGTATGTTATTCAGGAAATTGATAAAACTAAAAATGTAATATTTGAGTGGAGAACCTGGGATCATTTTGAGATTACCGACAGTTATTCTGATCTTAAACAGGGTACTATAGATGTGGCTCACGGCAATTCAATTGATGTTGACACAGATGGAAATTTTTTAATCTCGTTCAGAAATACTCAGGAAATCGACAAGATAGATAGAGTGACTGGAGAAATATTATGGCGACTCGGCGGGAAAAAAAATCAATTCAAATTTATTAACGATACTTTGGGTTTCTCATGGCAGCATGCAGCGAGAAGGTTGTTGAATGGAAATATTATTCTTTTTGACAACGGATTTAGAAGAGAACCGTCATCGTTATCTTTTTCAAGAGCGCTTGAATATAAAATTGATGAAAAAAATAAAACGGCAACGCTCGTCTGGCAATTTAGACACACACCCGACGACATCTACAGCATAGGACTTGGATATTCGCAAAGATTACAAAACGGAAACACGTTTATTGCATGGGGAGCAGCTGTTCCTGCAATTACGGAAGTGACTGCATCGGGGAAAATAGTATTCGAACTTTCTTTTAAAGATAATTATTCAACCTACAGGGCATACCGTTTTCCGTGGAAACCCGATCGGCAAACGAACGGTAATCCTGTTTTTTCCAATGTTGAGAGTTGTCGGTTTAATGTTAACGATATTAATGATACAGCTTCTGTAAATGTTGGTTTGATAAACAATAACCCATTTCCGGTAGTTGTTTCTTCCATTACCAACAATGAAAGAGCATTTTATACTCCGTATGAATTTCCTGCAAAAATAAATCCCAACGATAGTCTTATTTTCAAAATCTATTTCAAACCGAATTTATCAAACAACTTTTTTGATACGTTAAAAATCTCTACAAACTACAATGATATAATTCTTCCTTTAATTGGAGAAGTAGCGACAAGTGTATCGGAAGAAAAGATAAATAAGAATTACAGTTTTTCTCTTGGGCAAAATTACCCTAACCCGTTTAACCCGGAATGTACAATTGAATATGATGTTGCAAAAAAATCATTTGTAAGCTTAAAAGTATTTGATATTCTTGGTAGAAAAGTTGACGATTTAGTTAATACTGAAAAGGAAGCCGGTAAATATTCGGTCCATTTTTCAGGAAGAAACAACGGGGTTTCACTTCCATCAGGTGTTTATTTTTACACTCTTAACGTGGATGGATTACTCCTTTCGAAAAAAATGATTCTCGAGAAATAATTATAAAGCCAACCGTAACAATTTTCAGAACTTTGTACAAGAAGAAATTATTGTTGTATTAAAAAAATAATCTTATCTCATGTAGTTCGCAGAAAATCTTTTTAAAAAGCTCAATCCTCCCTTCCTGGTTACTCGTTTACAGCCCCAATAGTGCGTTCAAAGCATTTAATTTGTCCAGGGCTCAATTAACGATTATTTTTCACCCGAATTATTACAACTAATTATTTTTTATTTAACAAACATAAGGTACATCACGATGAAAAAGTTACTTTACTTTGTTTTTCTTGTTGCTTTAGTGACAAATCTAAAGGCGCAACTAGTAATCGACAACTTTGACACTGCCCCGGCTGATACGAATCATTGGGTTTTTCTAATTGATCAACCTGCGCTGGGTGATTATATGCACATCTCATATGTTACCGATCCTGTTTATGAAGGGACCGGAGCTATGCGAGTTGATTACAAAACTTCAGGATGGGCTTCCTGGGGAGATTTTGTTGGGGCAGAACAATGGTGCCCGGGAAATGGTGTTTACGATCTATCCGGTTATGACAGCATAACATTCCGCTATAATGTCGTAGCTCCGGTTACCGATTCAGTTGATGTATTGCTGAGGTTATGCTTGCTTGATGTTAGTGATGCGGCAAATGGTACTTCAGCCAATACACAAGTCGAATGTGAAAAATATTATAGCTTTATACATATTCTTGCCGATAAGACGCCGGGTTGGCACTATTATTCTATGCCTTTGCTAAATAACTCAAGCCCTGACGGACATGGATTTACACAAGAAGGATGGGGAGGAGTACAATGGGGTAATACCACATTAGATGCAGATATGATAAAAGGTTTTGTGTGGGAATTTGTGGTTAATCAGCAAACGACTGTCAATTGTCAAGGAAGTATTGTTTTTGATCAGTTTGAATTACATGGATTGCAAAGTAAACCGCTTACTTTTTTTAACGGACAGGCAATCCCCTCCACTGTAATGTTTAATCCGGGTAGAGGCGGTTCTTGTGTGGTATCCAACGAACAAACTTCTAATCCAGCTACCCATAGTAACTCATTAAAATGGACTACTCCCGGACAATGGGATGGCCCAATTTGGGAATTAAAAAGACCAGTAAGTTTGAGGGAACAATGGGCAATTGATACTTTGAAATTCAAAATTAAAGCCCCGGCGGGTATTGGTGATTTGAGAATCATTTTTCAAGATGTTGATACCGATAGCTTAGAGAAAGCAGATTATCCTTTTGAAGCATCTTATATCGTTCAAGCTGATGGAATGAATTATGACAATAGTTGGAAGACATTACAGATTCCACTTAGATCATTCGATAAAAAAGCCGGAGTTTGGGATGATCTTACCTCTGCACAAGTTGATGGTTTATTTGATACAACCAAAGTGTGGAGATTTAAAATACTTAGGACAAACGACGCACGCTGGCAAAATCAAGTTGTTTACCTTGATGAAATTTGGACTGGTTCGCCGATATTTGACGTAATGCCCCCTGAAGCATGCGGAATGGTTCAAGGATCATCAGCAGGTTCTTATAACAATTTGATTTTATGGCAAGATGTACCGTCCGAAAATGGAGAAGTCTATGATATTTATGGCAGTACAAAACAGATAACAGACGTTAAATCCAAAGACGTCGATCATCTGGGGTACGCTATTTCCGAAGGTGTCCAATCTCTGGAACATCCCATTATAGCTCCGGGTACCGATCAGAACGTTACCTATTATTATGCGGTAGTTTGTACGGATGCCGCCGGAAATGTTGGTCCTATGGCTACAACTACAAGTGGAATTACAAATCTCGCTAAAGGTATGCCGGTTATTAACGAAACGGCACCATCGAACTTCAAAGCTGACGGTGATCTCTCCGAATGGGGTTCAGTAATCCCGATTGTTGTTTCCAATGCTGCGGGAACAACACATATTCCCCAAGGCTATGGTTATACTTTAAATAATGATGCGGATTTTTCTTTTAATGCTTACCTTGCTGTTGATGAGAATAACTTGTACGTTGGATTAGATGTTTCCGACGATGTACTGTATGAAGATGTAACAAACAATCTGGATTATTCTTATTTGTACGATGGTGTAGATTTATTTTTAGGTTTATACGATTGGAGAGGTGAATCCCATACAAGTTATCAAAAAGGAACGGAGACCGATTATCACTTCCGCTTTAATGAGTGGGGTGTTATCCTTGACCAAGCAGGCGGTGGAGTTGTGTTAGATACCAATTCAACTGACTTTAAATTTGTTGCAAAACCGCTCTCGCTCGGATATTACATGGAAGCAAAAATTCCATTTGAAAAAATTGCAACCAAGCTAGGAGCTGGCTATACCTTCAAACCACAAGTTGGAATGAGAATTCCTATTGATCTTATTGGGAATGATAATGACGCTACGGAACCCGATAAAACAAGAGAATGTGTGCTTACCTATTCTGCGAAAAGTAATGATGAATCATATGCAAACGTTTCTGTTTGGACGAATACCTGGATTGGAAATGCGTGGGTAACAGGTGTTGAAGAAAATGAACAAGCAAATGCTGTAGTAACAGATTACAGACTTGGGCAAAACTATCCCAATCCTTTTAATCCTTCTACAATAGTTTCTTATAATGTTAAAAATCAGGGAATAGTTACACTCAAAGTTTTTGATGTTCTTGGAAGAGATGTTAAAACATTGGTTAATGAAGCAAAAACTCCTGGTAAATATAATGTACAATTTGATGCTTCGAATCTCCCTTCAGGCATTTATTTCTGTCAGATGGTATCCGGAAGTTTTTCAAATACAATAAAAATGATGCTGCTTAAGTAGTCTCGTTTTTTTTTAGGGATGCAGTGTTTGTTAGTTATACTGCATCCCTTTTTTATTTTTACAGCATTCAATCACTTCTGAAAATCAAATTCCTATTATAGAATCGAAGCCTGACCGGAATTGATTTCTGATATTAACACAGGATGACCAAATGAAAAACACAGCAGCTTTGATTTTTTGTCTAATCTTTTTGAGTTATCAACCTCTTTCTGCCGGTGAATTAAATATTATTCCCAAGCCTGTAACTCAAGTTGCTTCACCGGGGAATTTTATAATAAAAAATTTTTGCGAGATACATCTTCTCTCCAAAGGGAAAGAATTAAAGAACCTTGCAACGTACTTGAAAAATTCCGTCGAAAATAAAACCGGTCTAAAGTTAGTTGTTAAAAACGGCAATACGGGTGGTGGAATTTTTCTTGTTTTAAATGCTGGCGCAGTAAAAGAAATCGACGGCTATGACTTGAAAGTGGATGAAGGTAAAATCACTTTGACAGGAAATAATTACCGGGGAATTTTCTACGGCATTCAAACACTGAAAATGATTTTAGCCAGGGGAAAGGAAACTTATTTCCCATGCTGTAAAATAACCGATTATCCAAGGTATCCGTACAGAGGTTTTATGCTTGATGCCAGTAGACATTTTCAATCGATAAACTTTGTAAAAAGTGTTCTGGATATGATGGCTTCGCTTAAGCTAAATGTTTTTCATTGGCATTTAATTGATGATCAGGGATGGCGTATCGAAAGTAAAAAATATCCTAAATTAAATGAGATCGGTTCTTACCTCGATTCATTAAACGCAAAACAAAGGAACGGGTATTACACGCAACTGGAGATAAAAGAAATTTTAAAATATGCCGAATCACTTTATATTAAAGTAATTCCGGAAATTGAAATGCCGGGTCACTCAAGAGCCGTTATGGCAAGTTATCCCGAATTACTTTGTTCAACTAACGATAGTGGTAATACCTTTTGTGCGGGGAAAGAAAAAAGTTATGAGTTTTTGAAAAATGCTGTTTCAGAAATTTTAGATATTTTCAAACCGGAAATTATTCACGTCGGCGGTGATGAGAGACCAAAAGGCGTTTGGGAAAAATGTCCCGAATGCAAACAAATGATTGTGAATAAGAAACTGGCAAACGAAGATATGCTGCAAAATTATTTTATGAAAGAGATCTGCAATTTAATAAACAAAAAGGGAGTTAAAACTTTAGCCTGGGCGGAAAATATAAAAGACGGCATACCTTCAAACCAAATTGTTGAAGGATGGCATCCGGGCGAATCCTGGGAGGCAGCAAGAAGAGGATATTACACTGTGAACGCCGATAATTGGTACACCTATTTCGATTATCCTAGTTATCCAAGAACTGATAAACCCGACTGGATGCCAGTACTGAATTTAGAAAAAACCTACTCTTTCAACCCTACTCCCGATAGTTTAAGAGAAGATGAAAAGAAATTTGTACTTGGAAGCGAATGTGCATTGTGGACTGAGTTAGTGCTTGAAAACGATGTTCAATATCAAATATTTCCAAGAATTCTTGCTTTTTCCGAAGCTGTTTGGAGTCCCGAGAAAAATAAAAATTATGAAAATTTCTTGGGGAGAGTAAAAGCAATTAAACCTTATATCAATTCAAACGGATTTGAATTTGAAAAAGGGGCATGGTAGAACAAGATAAGTAATCGTTTGTAAATGTTAACACTGATGAAAAAAAATTACGTTCATAAATTATTTCTTTTATCGTTCTTACTGGCTTCACTTAATCTGACCGCACAGAACGATTACAAAAGTTATGGTTTGCCAATTGATACTATTTGTTCGCACAAAGTAATCCGCGATAGTAACGGAGAAATTCTTCCCTGGTACAAACCGGAATTACCGGGTGAAGCTTATTCTCATGTGATAAATTTAGCAGCTCAATTTATTAAAGACTGCCCGGTTGAACCAACGACTAAATTAAAACTTTACATGGTTCATGCCGATTTTGACGGACCAAAACAGAACAACGATTTTTACAAGGGAACTAGCGGTTCGGGATGGATGTCAAACCCTGCATGCGTGTTTGCAGGATTTGTTCAGAGTCTTGCAATTGATTATAGGACTTTTTCAGGAGATACTTCTTATCTTGGTGTTGTAAGAGAATGTCTGGATCAAATGCTTACGAATGGAACTACACCAACCGGCTGGGCATGGTCTAATTGTCCTTACGCAAGTGCAGATCCCAAAAGCCGTATTTATAACGGAGCTACTAAATGGGAAGATGAAAAGCGCGGCGACGGATTATATTGTATTGAACCTGATAAAGTCGGTGAACTTGGTGCTGCATACTTACAATTTTATGAAATCACAGGAGAAGAAAAATATCTTACCGCAGCTATCAACTGTGCTGATGCTCTCGCTAAACATGTTCGAGATGTTTCTGCTCCTGAAACCAAGTTTGCAACAAATTTTTCAATTTCTTCTCCCTGGGCATTCAGAGTAAATGCTAAAACCGGTGAGGTTAAAGATGATTATTGTTCAAATGTTTTAGACCCTGTCCGTTTGTTCGATGAATTAATTCGCATCGGGGATTTTATTCCCTACGAAAAAAACATTGTTCATCTTCCAAAAGAAAAAATAGAGACTTATCGAAACGCAAGCATAACCGCATGGAATTGGTTGTTCTCTAAGAATGGTCCGATGAAAACTTTTATTTGGAACGGCTACTTTGAAGATGTACCAAGCGATTCAAATATTATTAATAGAATACAGATTACTCCGATGGAGACTGCACGATATATTTTGAAACATCCTGAAAAAGATAGTAATTGGAGGGTAGATGTGCCTGCCCTTCTGCATTGGGTTGCCAGCGCTTTTGCCGTTGAAGGAATGGATGCTATTAGAGAACAAACCTGGTGCTATGAACCGATGGGGAGCCACACTGCACGTTATGCCTCGGTCTGTGCACTCTGGTATAAAAAAAATGGAGACGAACGTTTCAAAGATGAAGCTTTCCGTTTTTTTAATGTCGCTACATATATGTGCGAAGAGAACGGTTATGTTTGGACGGGACCTGCCTGGCCTACCGCATGGTTCACTGACGGCTATGGAGATTATATCTGTCATTTTATGGAAGGGATGGCAGCAGTCCCGGAGTGGGCGCCGGCTGATGAAAATCATTTACTTGGTTCAACATCGGTGATAAAAAAAATAGACTATTCGCCAGGCAAAATTGATTATACAACCTTTGATGATTCTTCAACTGAAACACTTCGCCTTATTGCAGAACCTAAAAATATTGAAGTGAATACTATTCAAATCAAAAAACTTGATACTCTGAATCAAGAAGGTTTTACCTGGGAAGCGTTGGAGAAAGGCGGTATCTTGCGTATCATGCACACACAAGGATCGCACATAACAATTTCCATTTAGAAGATATTTAAACAGTAATTAAATTTATGCGAACATTTAATGAAATAAATACTGGATACCAACTATGAAAAAAATTCATTTCTTACCGGTTGTTTTACTTTCGTGCGTGCTTAGTACTTTTTATGCGAAAGCACAGAACGAACCTTATAAGAATGTATCGTTACCGATTAGTGAAAGAGTAGACGATCTTGTTTCCCGTATGACTGTGCAAGAAAAAATTCTTCAAATGAATTATAACGCACCTGCAATTGAACGTCTCGGTATTCCAAAATATAATTGGTGGAACGAATGCCTGCACGGAGTTGCACGGAACGGGCTGGCAACCGTTTTTCCGCAAGCGGTGGGACTTGCAGCTACATGGGATAAAAATTTGATGTTTCAAGTAGCATCGGCAATTTCCGATGAAGCGCGCGCAAAATATAACGATGCTGTTGCTCACGATAAAAGAGGAATTTATCAAGGACTTACTTTTTGGTCCCCCAACATAAACATTTTTCGCGATCCACGATGGGGGCGCGGCATGGAAACATACGGCGAAGACCCATATTTAACGGGGCAGATGGCTGTTCAATTTATTAAAGGATTACAGGGGAATGATCCGAAATATTTAAAGACTGTTGCCACGGCAAAACATTTTGCAGTACATAGCGGGCCTGAACCGGATCGTCATATATTTAACGCTGAAATAAGCGATTATGATTTATATGATACATACTTGCCAGCCTTTAAGATGAGCGTTCAAGAAGGAAATGTTCAATCGCTGATGTGTGCCTACAACCAATTCCGTGGGAATGCGTGCTGCAGCAACGATTCATTATTGGAAAATATTTTGCGGAATGAATGGGGCTTTAAAGGATATGTTGTTTCCGATTGCTGGGCAATCTCGGACATCTATCAATCTCACAAACAAGAGAAAGATGCTGCCGGGGCATCTGCGGTTGCCGTAAAAGCTGGAACCGATCTTGAATGTGGAGATTCTTATCCGGCGCTTGCAGAAGCAATTCAAAAAGGATTAGTCAAGGAAACAGAACTAGATCGTTCATTAAAAAGATTATTTGAAGCAAGATTTAAACTTGGAATGTTTGATCCACCGGAGATGGTTCCCTATTCGAAAATAAAAATGGAGATTGTTGATTCTAAAAAAAATCAGCAGCTTGCTCTGGAAACCGCCAGGGAATCAATTGTTCTTCTAAAAAATCAAAACAATACTCTTCCGCTGAAAAAGAATGTAAAAACCATTGCTGTTATTGGTCCAAATGCAAATGATGAAGAAACACTTCTTGCAAATTATAATGGAGCACCCTCAAATCCGATTACTCCTTTAAAAGGAATTCGAGAAAAAGTTGGAAAGGGTACAAAAGTAATTTATGAAAGAGGATGCGACGTTGCGGAGAATATGCCGTGTACAGAAGTGATTCCAACAGAATTTCTTTATACTTCTGTTGATAAAAAAGAGAATGGTCTTACAGCAGAGTATTTTGATAATCACGATCTGGTCGGGAAACCGGTGCTAAAAAAAGTTGATAAGGTAGTCGATTATAAACTGCTTCGGGATTTAAAAAATGTTGAAGAACAAAATAGTAGTATTAGATGGAGCGGTTATTTAATTCCCTCCAAGTCTGGCGAGTACAATATTGGTGGATATGGTTATAACGGGTATAAAATATTTGTTGAAGATTCTTTATTTATTGAATTCTACACCTGGCAGCACCCAATAAAAATTTACAAACCGATAAATCTTGAAGCTGGTAAGAAATATAAAATCCGGGTTGAATTTTATGCCAAGACACATTTCGCCGAGATGCAACTGTTGTGGTCTGTTCCGGATGACAAAGTTGAAGAACGTGCAGTTGAAGCAGCAAAAAAGAGTGATGTTGTGGTGATGTTTATGGGACTTTCACCCCGGCTTGAAGGGGAAGAAATGAATGTTCCGGTAAAGGGTTTTGCCGGGGGAGACAGACTTACTTTGGATTTACCTGAAGTTCAAGAAAAATTAATTCATAAAATCGTAACTCTCGGTAAGCCGGTTGTGCTTGTTCTTCTAAACGGCAGCGCAGTAAGTATTAATTGGGAAAATGCTAATGTTCCTGCAATAGTGGAAACCTGGTATGGTGGTCAAGCCACAGGTATGGCAATTGCTGATGTCCTATTCGGTGATTACAATCCGGCGGGAAAACTTCCGGTTACGTTTTATAAATCGGTGGAACAATTACCGGGTTTTAAAGATTATAATATGCGCGGGAGAACGTACAGATATTTTGATGGAGAGGTTCTTTACCCGTTCGGATTTGGACTGAGCTATACATCATTCGAAATAAAAAATTCAAGATTAAGCAGCAGCAAATTTTGTAACGGAGATACATTAACACTGTCTGTTGATGTTAAAAATACCGGCATGAATAAAGGAGAGGAAGTTGTTCAGCTATATTTAAGAGGAAATCCTTCAACAAAAAACGGTGCTATAAAATCTTTAAAAGGATTTGAGAGAATTAAATTAAAGCCGAATCAAGCGAAGACAGTTACGTTTAAAATTTCTTCCGAGACTCTGCAAGAGTATGTAGAAGGAAAGGGGTTCGGAGTAAAAAAAGGGAAGCATCTTTTGATGGTTGGTTCTTCTTCTGCTGATCCCGATATGAACGAAATACAATTAATGGCTGAATAGTTTTTATGCGCCGAAAAAGTTTTTATGAACGAGTGTTTGTTAAATCGGCATTTATTTAATTTAGTATGATAATAATTTTCCCTGAACGGAATTTTGACAAATGAGAACGACGGTGCTTACATTTTTTTTAATTCTTTCTATTTCGTGTTTTTCTTCCATCAGCGGACAGAAAAATAGAAATTTGAAAAGAGTACAATCTTATTGTAATCCAGTTAATCTCAGTTATAGATTTTGTCTCGATAAACCATCCCGGCGCGAAGCCGCAGATCCAACCGTAATTCTTTTTAAAAATGAATATTATCTTTTTGCTTCAAAGTCAGGTGGCTACTGGCATTCAAAGAATTTGCTTAACTGGAAATTAATTGAGACAAGCGACTTGCCAATTGAAGAATACGCACCAACCGCTGTTGTAATTAAAGACACTGTTTATTTCATGGCTTCAGGGGAAAGAAGTCCGATTTACAAAACCGGCGATCCCAAAAGCGGCAAATGGGAAATTGTGAATTCCGGTTTTATCTACTCAGTAACCGATCCCGATCTTTTTTATGATGACGACGGCAGATTATATCTCTATTGGGGTTGTTCAAATAAAGAGCCGCTTTATGCAATTGAACTTGATTTGGAAAATAATCTTCAACCAATGGGTAAACCAAAAGAATTATTTGGCGCCAATATTAAAGAACATGGCTGGGAAAAGCCTGGCGATTTTAATACAATTGAAAGAACTCCCTGGTTTGAAGGCTCATGGATGAATAAACATAATGGAAAATATTATTTGCAATATGCAGCACCGGGAACAGAATTCAAAGGTTACGCGGATGGAGTTTATGTTTCTAAAAATCCATTTGGTCCATTCATATATCAAAACAGTAATCCGTTCTCGTTAAAGCAAGGCGGTTTTATTTGTGGAGCGGGACATGGCAGTACATTCAAAGATAAGTATGGAAATTACTGGCATATTGCCACCCAGACTATTTCGATTAAACATATGTTCGAACGGCGGTTGGGCATCTTCCCGGCAGGTTTTGACAATGACAGTGTTTTGTATACACAAACTGCATGGGGAGATTATCCGCAATTCATGTATAACAAAAAAAGAAATCAATTGAAGAATTCTTTTACCGGATGGATGCTTCTTTCGTATAAAAAAAATGCGAGTGCTTCATCTTCAATTGATTCTTTACCAGTTTCCAATTCATTTGATGAAGATATTAGAACTTATTGGAGTGCGCAAACAGGTGATCGAGGAGAATGGTTGAAAGTTGATCTCGGCAGCAAATGCAGAATCAATGCACTGCAAATAAATTTTGCCGAACATGGAACAAATATTTTAGGAAGACAACCCGAAATTTATTATCAGTATACGATCGACTATTCGAACGATGGTTTGACATGGCATTTGTTAATTGATAAAAGTAAAAATAAAATTGATGCCCCCCATGACTATATTGAATTGATACATCCCGTCTTTGCACGATATATAAAATTGAATAATATCCATATGCCCGGCGGGACATTTGCTGTTTCAGATTTTAGAATTTTTGGCAAAGGAAATAATCTAAAATCGAAAAGAGTAGATAATTTTAGTGTAGTTAGAGATTCGTCAGATAACCGGAATGCAACTATACATTGGGGAAAGGATAAAAACGCAACAGGTTATCTAGTACACTATAGTGTTGACAGAAATAAGTTATATAACCAATTAATGATTTACGAAAACAATTTTGTGGAGCTGCATGGACTGAATACAGCAAGTGATTATTACTTTAAAGTAGATAGTTTTAATGAAACAGGTGTAACAGAAGGAAAACAAATTAGAGTTGCCAAGGCAAACCTATAAATTATAGAAAGTTGATAATATGAAAAATATTTTTGCAATTTTGAAAACGGTTATTTTTTTATTCTTAGTTGGCTCCAGTACGTTCGCTAAAAATTATTGGAGCGGTGAAGTACGAACGAACGAATCTTTTCTCTATGGAAGAATTGAAGTAAGAATGAAATCTGCAAGTGCAGGAGGAGTTACTTCCACTCTCTTTACGTACAATACAAAATCAAGTACCTACAATGAAATTGATATTGAAATTATGGGCAAAGACAATAACGAAGCCCAATACACAACCTTTACACCGGATCAATCGGGAGTAAACCATCGGGAAGTTATCAATTTTAATCCTCATGCAGCTTTCCATGTTCACGCTATTGAGTGGACGCCTGATTATGTAGCATGGTTTGTTGATGGATGCGAAGTGCATAGAGATAATAGCGATAGAATAAAATCACTTTCACTTCCCCAGGCAATTATGATGAATTTTTGGATGCCAAACTCGGTAGATTGGGCCGGCACCTTTAATGACAGCAGCATCCCTCTTTACGCAATGTATGACTGGATTAAATATTATGAGTATACCCCCGGTGTAAATAATAATTTTACACTTAAGTGGAGTGACGATTTCAATACGTTCGATAATAATAGGTGGGTTAAATCAGCTTCAACTTTCGGTTCAAACTTATGCGATTTTAAACCACAAAATGTTTTGCTGAAAGACGGCTATTTACTTTTGTGCATGACAAAAGAAAATCAAGTTGCAAGCTATCCAACCCCTGTCATAGATAAAGATATTGATGCCCCTTATCCAATGAGCGGTTGGATATTTAAAGATCAAATGCTGATTGAGTTTTCCGAAGCGGTCGATAAAGTTTCAGCAGAAAACACTTCAAATTATATAATGCTTGGGTTAACACTGTCAAATCCAACGCTCCTTACCTCTAAGAGGAAAATTTTGTTTACGGTAGCTGGTGCTACAAGTGCAACTACATACCCGGCAGCTTATTGTTTCGGAATTAAGGACCTGGCACCAACTCCTAATTCTTCGGGCTTAAAAAAAATAAATCTGCAAAGCGCACATGCCCTGCCATTGGTTGTTGATATTGGGAATAACCAAACTGTTGTTGGAGGTGCATTAAAAGAACAAAAATGGGATGAAGCGCAAGAATATGGTTCAATCGGTGGTTCCATCAAGCAGGAAAGCGGACTCGCATTAACAGGAGATTACGCTTCCCTGTATAATACGGGAGTCGAAGGAATTACTTTTTACCGGAATAGATTACACAATGGTAAATACTCCCTAAAATTATTTTTTGTTGAAACAGAAAAAAATAGTGTTGGGGCAAGAGTTTTTGATATTTATATAAATGGTAAAATTGTAATTAGTAATCTTGATATTTATAAAGAAGTCGGGACCAACAATGCATGTGAAAAAATAATCAATGGAATTCAAATTGATGAGAACATTCTTGAAGTTTATTTCAAAGCCAAAAATGGTTTGCCGATACTCCACGGAATAATGATAGAGGAAGACACAACAACTTCGGTAGGAAGCGATAAGCTTATTCCCGACCACATTGGTTTGCAGTCATATCCAAATCCCTTCAACTCAACAACAAATATTAAATTTTCATTACCAAAACAGACGGATGTGAACCTTTCCATTTTTGATGGGTTGGGAAGAATGTCGCGGAAATTAGCTTCGGGGCAATATGAAGCCGGAGAGTATGTTGTAAATTTTACCGCGAATAATCTTTCGAGCGGGATATATTATATTTTTCTTAATACTTCTGCGCAAACAATATCGGAGAAAATTGTACTCTTAAAATAAACATTAAATCATGGTATGAATGAAAAGCATAATTTGTGATATTTTAAATACGATTAATAAAATTATTTAATAGTTTTTTGGTAATGAAGTCAATACCGGTTCAGAGAATGAAGAATAGGACAGAGAATCAAACGGTCAAAAAAACATCGCGCAAAGAAAAGCCGTCACCGTTCGGTTATTTTTACGATCAAATTTTTGAAGCGTATCCGTTTCCAGTCCTTGTTGTAGACCCGGAAGACTTTTCGGTAAAAAGCGCAAATAAAGCAGCTTGTACCTTTTACAACTACAAAAAAAAAAAATTCTTAACGTTGAAATTGACGGATATCGATGTCTCCTTGAAGTCTAAAACAAAGTCGCAGATAGTGAAGGATTACGAAAGAAAACATTTCAATGCTCGGCACAAGCTAAAGAACGGAAATGAACAGGATGTTGAAATATATAGCAGTCCCTTCACCGAACTGAACAAACAATTTTTCTTTTTAACACTAATCAAGACGGATGGAGACAACCATTCAATTTCGGAAAAGGAAAAACAACTTGAAGATTTGAAGTTAAGATTTTTGTCAACTTCTTCGCATGAGTTTAGAACTCCGCTCACTACTATTCTCACATCATCGGAAGTTCTGTTGATGGTTGGTAGAATAATCAGCGATGAAAAGTATGTTGATTATATTATTCAAATACAGAATGCAGTAATTTATATGACACGCCTGTTGGATGACATTATTACTATAAACAAAACTGAAGTCGGGAAGTGGAAATTTTCTCCGACGAATATCGATCTCTTTGATTTCTCTCTTAAAATGATAGATGAAGCTAGGAATAACGCCTCACCCCGGCATAATATTAATCTCTCGTATGAAATGCAAAACAAACATGCTATTGTAGATAATAAATTGCTGCATCATATTCTTTCGAATCTTTTATCCAACGCAGTAAAGTATTCCCCAAGCGGTGGAGAAATTACGTTAAAAGTTAGGGGAACTAAATCAGAAATTGAATTTACTATTTCGGATAATGGAATTGGTATTTCGAAACATGATCAAAACAAATTGTTTGAAACATTTTTCAGAGGAGAAAATACTGGAGAAATTGAAGGTACCGGTTTAGGGCTGTCAATTGTAAAAAGATGTGTAGAATCTCACGGAGGGAAGATGGATTTCAAAAGCAGATTAAATAAAGGGACCACGTTCATTGTCTCTATACCAATGATGACGTTGGTTTAAAAATTATTCAACAAACAATTTTGGACATAAATAACAACCTTATAATAACATGAAAAAAATCTTAATTATTGAGGATGAAAAACCTGTAAGGACAGGAATAAAAGATTTGCTTGAAATAAAAAATTATTCTGTTCTTGAAGCCGAGAGCGGTGCTGAAGGGTTAAAACTTGCAAAAGAGCATGTGCCGGATCTCATAATCTGTGACATAAAGATGCCGAACATGGATGGATATGAAGTGCTCAAACGGCTTAACAAAAATGAAACGCTCTCTTCAATTCCGTTTATCTTTCTTACCGCTAAAACTGAAATGACGGATTTACGCTACGGGATGAATCTGGGCGCTGATGATTATATCACAAAACCATTTATGGCTGCGGATTTGTTTAGAGCCATCGAAGTAAGACTAAGCAAAAACGAGAGAGCGAGAAAAAGCAGCCTTAAACCACAGGCCGTTATTGACGAAACTGAACCGAAGAAAAATATTGAAGAGCATTTATTTGTTACCGAGGGGAACAAACCACAATTTGTTAAGATTCATGATATTGAGTGTATCACTGCTTTCAACGAGTACACCAATGTATACTTGGACAATTCCAAAAAAGTAATTATTCGTAAATCTCTTAGAGAATGGGAAAATGTTTTACCGGATACGGCGTTTATCAGAATTCACCGCTCAACCATAATTAACTTTGAACACGTAGAAAGGGTTGAGAAATTTTATACTAGATCTTACATGGTGTACTTAAAAAATATAAAACAACCATTCGTAATAAGTCAACGGTATTTATCAAAACTAAAGAAAAAACTTTTCTTCTAAAAACGCATGGTTACAGGGGCTTCTCTGTCAATCTCACAGTATAATTTGCGCGTTTACTGCATTTAATTTACTACGCGTTCTATCTTTATTTAACTTAGCTCTTGGTTTAATGAAACAATTTTGCCAAGGCTTCTTGCGGCCTTTTGAAGAAATATCTGCATTAAAAAACTATTAACTCAGTTAACTGGAATAACTACGATGGCAACAACGACGGACATGGGTCAATCTAAATCAAGCAGTTATCTATTATCGATAACAACAATTGGCGTTTTATTCTTCATTTTCGGTTTTGTTACATGGCTGAATGGTTCTCTGATCCCATTCTTAAAAATTGCTTGTGAACTCAACCAAATTGAAGCCTATCTTGTCACACTTGCATTTTATATCTCCTACACGTTAATGGCAATACCGATGTCCGCTGTACTGCAAAGAACCGGTTACAAAAATGGAATGGTACTTGGCTTACTCGCAATGGCGGTCGGAGCGCTTATTTTTATTCCTGCCGCACAAACAAGAATTTATGCTTTGTTTCTTCTCGGACTTTTTGTAATGGGGGGAGGTTTAACAATTCTTCAAACGGCTTCCAATCCATACATTGTTGTACTTGGACCAAAAGAAAGTGCTGCTGTTAGAATTAGTTTTATGGGAATTGCAAATAAGTTTGCGGGAATTTTGAGTCCGCTGATTTTTACTGCAATCATGTTACATGGAATGGAAAAGTTCAGCGATGCGAATCTTAAACTCATGGATGCTTCACAAAAAGCTGTGGCTTTCAATGAATTAGCCTCTCGTTTAATCCAGCCTTATATAATAATGGCTATTGTACTTGTTCTCTTAGCCGCTATGATAAAATATTCCCCTCTACCGGAAATTGAAACAGGTGAAGAGGATAGTATTAAGAGTGATGCTAATAGTAAAACGAGCATTTTTCAATTCCCTCAACTTATACTTGGTGCAATAGCGTTATTCTTTTATGTTGGAGTTGAAGTGATTGCCGGCGACACAATCGGTATGTATGGTAAAAACCTTGGCGTTTCATTCTTTGGAAAACTTACTTCGTATACGATGACATTTATGGTGCTCGGTTATATTATTGGAATACTAGCAATCCCTAGATTCATTAAACAAGAAAAAGCCCTCATACTTTCCGCAATTTTAGGTCTTGTTTTTAGTTTGGGAGTTATTTCAGCTTCACCGGCAAGCGTTGCAATTTCGAGTAATGTTTTTGGCTGGCTTGGAATACCGGCTGTTCCGGACTCGGTATTTTTTCTCGCACTTCTTGGACTTGCAAATGCGATGATTTGGCCTACTCTATGGCCTTTAGCTTTAGAGGGACTTGGAAAGTATACAAAAATTGGTTCTGCTATACTGATTATGGGAATTGCCGGCGGCGCACTGCTTCCTCCATTGTACGGAGTTCTGTCAAACAGTTATTCGCCACAAAGCTCATACTTAATTCTTCTGCCCTGTTATTTGTTTATCTTTTATTACGCTCTGAAAGGGCATAAAAAACGAGTATGGTAACAGATCATAACATTATTACTAAACGAAGTGGATATAAAGTTGTTCATAAATAAGAAACATAAGAGATCTGAAAATTTTATGATTGGATACAATAAATTATGAGTTCTACTCAGGTTGTTTTAGGAATTGATATCGGGGGAACAAATACTGTCTTTGGCTTGGTAGATGAAAAAGGTAAATGTTATTTAAAAAATCAAATCCCAACAGAAGCACAACTTTCAGCAGATTTTTTATTTTCGCGGTTGTTTGATTCTTTTAACGCAGAGTATGAGCCAATACAGGCTGATTTTGAATTAGTTGGAATTGGACTTGGCGCTCCTTCTGCAAATATTTTTAAAGGGACTATCGAGAATCCGAGCAATTTTAATTGGGGATATGTGGATGTTGTCAATTTGATCGGAAAGTATTATGCCTTGCCGGTTCTTGTAACCAATGATGCCAATATTGCCGCTGTTGGTGAAATGATGTACGGAGCTGCGCAAAATATCAACAATTTTATTTTAATAACATTAGGGACTGGTCTCGGCAGCGGTATTGTTGTTGATGGAAATATCGTTTACGGGAAGGATGGTTTTGCCGGAGAAATAGGACACACAATTATTGAAGAAAACGGGCGGTCTTGCAACTGTGGTCGAAAGGGCTGTTTGGAAACGTATGTTTCGGCAAGTGGAATTTGTAGGACAGTATTTGAACTTCTTTCTTCCTATAATGACGATAGTGTGTTTCGAGGATATTCCTTCAATTCTCTCACTTCAAAGCATATTCAACAAGCCGCATTAGACGGTGATAAAATTGCCAATTTAGCTTTTGAAATTACGGGAGCAAAATTGGGTTTGGCTTTGGCAAATAGTGTTGCCCATTTAAGTCCTGAAGCAATTATTCTTTTTGGCGGATTAGCGCTATCCGGAGACCTTATCATTAATCCGACGAAAATTCACTTAGAAAAAAATCTTCTCCCGATCTATAAAGGAACCGTAAAGATACTTTCTTCCAGTTTAATGGAATCAGAGAATGCAGCAATCCTTGGTGCAGCTGCACTTATCTGGAAAGAAATTAATAAGAATGAAATAATTCCAGAAGTGGTAGAAAACATCGGAATAAAAAACAACAAGTATCATTAATGCTAACTTGGAATACTTATGGCGCATAAAAAAGTGACTCTTGGTATTGAAATTGGCGGGACGAATACCTCCTTCGGGCTGGTTGACATCCTGGGGAACTGTTTTGTGGAAAGCAGAATTCCAACAAGGCTGAACGAATCTCCCGAATCGTTATTCGAAAGACTCTTCAAAAAATTTAATAAGATATACAAAGAAAAATCTGGAGAGTATGAGTTGCTTGGAATAGGAATCGGGGCTCCGAGTGCAAACTATTATAAAGGAACGGTAGAGTATTCATCAAATCTTAATTGGGTTTATGTCAATATAAAAGACATGGTAAAAAAATATTACGATCTTCCAATCGTTATAGCTAACGATGCAAATGCCGCTGCTTTGGGAGAGATGAAATTCGGTGTCGCAAAAAAGATGAAAAACTTTATTCAGCTTACCTTGAGCAGAGGGTTTGGCAGCGGTATTGTTGTTGACGGAAATATTCTTTACGGCAGTGATGGTTTTGCCGGAGAAATTGGTCATACTATTGTTGAAAAAAATGGGCGCTCCTGCGGTTGCGGCAGAAAAGGTTGTCTCGAAACATATGTTTCTACAGGTGGACTTATAAGGACATATTATGAACTACTTTCAAAATCAAATGAGATTAGTGTTCTTAAAGAATTCCGCCCCAGTGAGCTCACTTCGGATTTAATTTTGAAAGCAGCTATTCATGGGGATAAACTTGCTATTGCTACATTTGAAAATACCGGACAAATTCTTGGCGAAGCTTTGGCAAACGTTGTAGCTTACTTAAATCCAGAAGCGATAATCTTATCTGAAGGAATCGCGGTAGCAGGCGATCTTTTACTTGTTCCAACAAAAAAGCATATGGAAAAAAATATGCTGAATTTATTTCAGGGTAAAGTTGAAATTTTACTTTCAGGTTTGGTAAAAGGGAATGTTGCTATCCTTGGAGCAAGTGCGTTAAGCTGGCATGAAATTCAAAAAAAGAAAAATATTTCTTAAAAATTATTTGTTGAGTCCTCTTTACAAGAGTTACAAAACAAAGGATACAATTTGAAAAAATTAATTACAATTTGCATAATACTTCTTTTTTCTGTCCCTCCGGTTTTTCCGCAGGGCTTTTCGGACTATGAATATATTTCTCCGAAACCCAACTCCGTTTTTGTGTCCGGGAAAACAAATTTGATTTTATCCGACGACGGAAAAACCGTTGTTCTAAACTTCCCGGTTCATTTTCAACCCGGCGAAACTGTCGATGTACTTTTTGATACCGGGATAAAAACAATTTCAGAACAAAAATTACCGAGAGTAAATTTTTCATTTTATGTTTCTCCGTTGAAAGAAAAAATTAGCTACTCGAAAATTAGCGATGACGGAGAAATCTTCTTTAGCCGTGATGAACCGGTTATGAAAAGTTCATCAATTACAAGTGCCGATTCTTTACCTGCTGATTTCCCCAAAATCAAAATCTGGAATAGCGATAATCCTTCTCCAGGTTATACATTTATTACAACAAGTGATGTGGTCTCCGGGGTAGGGAATTATTTATAGTTCACGTTCAAGATAGTCCCCGCAAATAGCATGAACCTGAGCTATAAGCGGGGGCTTTTTATAAGTTGATTTGGTTACGCATTACAAGAGTCGGAGATATATTTAGTTACAGGGTTCTT
>Ga0172379_10002302_pt1 | contig 34275 bp, 32 predicted proteins | sample GrowelOW334metaG_FD_119756 | JGI IMG/M metagenome (GOLD analysis project Ga0172379, IMG submission 119756) | Groundwater microbial communities from an aquifer near a municipal landfill in Southern Ontario, Canada - Groundwater well OW334 metaG | ecosystem: Environmental > Aquatic > Deep... | reverse complement strand
TGCTCCGCGGGTAGGATTCGAACCTACGACCAATCGGTTACACTTGTCCTTGTGTTACCACTAGGGGTGGACTATATCATCTCCTTGTTTGTTTTTCAACAAATTTAGGAGTGAGGCGCTTCGGGCTGAAATGTAATTTCAGACCTACTCCCTTTCCCACGCCGTTAAAACTTTGCGGGATAATAGCGGGATAGTCTCTGAACCTGCCTCAAACTTTCGTTTGAAGATTGGCTGCTGATTGCCCTCGAAAATTACTTCGGTTGGGTTTCCAGCAATTCACCTCATTTTTCAACCTAAGTTTCCTTAGGAAGCTGCAACTAACTTACAGCCGATTGCTCTACCACTGAGCTACCGCGGAATGTTATCGTTTGTTTTTTTGGATTCCCATTTTCATGGGAATGACGGAAACGGTATTTTCCGGCAGACGACACATTTTGTGCTTTTGGCACTTGGAAATAATAACAAATAATCTTTCAAAATGCAAAGGGTTATTTCGTGTTGTTTTTATTGGTATTTTATGGTTAAATTTATGGGGGTTTATGACGAAGGAAAAAATATGAAAAAACAAGTTGTTATTATCGGCGGTGGCGATACATTTGAAACGTATGATATTTTTTTGGAACAGCTGAAAAATTCCGAGTTTCATCTTGATCGGTGTATTTCGAACAATCGGGATTGGAAAACGTGGATTCGCACGATGCTCGGAGAGGAATATGAAGTCATTATTCCTTCCATGCCAAATAGTGCTAACGCACAATATGCGGAATGGAAAATCGTGTTTGAAAAAATGATTCCGTTTTTGAATGATGGTGTCATACTCGCCGGACATTCGCTCGGCGGTTCGTTTTTGGCGAAATATCTTTCGGAAAATGTTTTTCCAAAAAAAATACAAGGTGTATTTTTGGTTGCCGGAGCTTTTGATAGAGATACTGCCGGATATTCTCTTGCAAGTTTTACTTTGCCAAAAAAATTGGATCTGCAGACGAAAAATGTTTATCTGTATCAAAGTAAAGATGATCCGGTCGTCCCTTTTTCGGCTTTGGAAAGTTTCAGGAAAGCTTTTCCGTTCGCGCATATACGTATTTTTGAAAATCTGAAACACTTCAACCACGAAGAATTTCCGGAACTTTTATCCGATTTACTGGCACCGTAAAACTTCATTTATTATTTTTTTTGGAGGAATATCAATGTCACAGGAACTTATTATTCTTTTAATAACGGCGGGTACACTCGGGTTTATACACACGCTTTTTGGGCCGGATCATTATTTGCCGTTCATTGTTCTGGCGAAGGCGAAAAAATGGACTCTCGGAAAAACGGCATGGGTTACCTTTCTTTGCGGACTCGGACATGTCGGCAGTTCGATCGTTATCGGACTCATCGGTATTGTTTTCGGGGTTGCAATCCTAAAATTGCAGTTCATTGAAGCATATCGAGGAAACATTGCCGGTTGGATGCTGTTCGGATTCGGTCTCGCATACTTTGTGTGGGGTCTGCGCAAGTTGTGGAAAAACCGTCCGCATAAGCATCCTCATGTACACGAAGACGGAAAGGTTCACGAACACGTTCATACCCACGTGATACAGCATGCGCACGTTCATGAGGAGGAAGCGGCGAATCTTGCACCCTGGACACTTTTTATTATCTTTGTGTTCGGTCCGTGCGAAGTCCTGATACCGCTCCTTATGTATCCCGCGGCGCAGGCGAGTTGGCATGCTATGCTTTTGGTCGCCGGCATTTTCAGTTTTGCCACACTGGGAACTATGCTCGCGATTGTAACGCTTGGAACGTATGGGATACAAGCGGTGCGCTTTCCGTTTCTCGAACGGCATTCTGAAATGGTCGCCGGATTTTCGATCATGCTTTGCGGTGCGGCGATACAATTTTTGGGACTGTAATTTCTTTTCGTTTTAAAGCTCCTCCTGTGGGGGCTTTTTCTTTTATCGGCAGATATTCTATAATGAGAACATGACAGAGAAAATATCTTCAGGCATGGAAAGTTCGGTACTGCCGCCGAATACGCTCAAGTCCGAGCATCTTAATCCCGATGTAAGGCCTATTATGTTTTGCGTGGGAACAAAAAATGATTTCAAAGATGAACCGGGACTTGTAGAGAAAATATATCGACACGAAGATGATGAGGCTATAGAAAATGTTGATTATGCGGAAGATAAAGAAATTTTGACAAAAAACGGTTTTAAAAATCCCGAGGAGGAATCATATGTGATCTCGCCGATCAGCAACAAAGATAAAATATCTTCGTCCTTTAAAAATTGTACAGGGGTTGTCGTTTCGGGAAAGAATAAAGAAAAAGATGAGTTCCTTTCCTTTTTAAGTCATGAGTGGCCGGAATATTTTTTAGCACGGGGAGATGAAGAATACGAATTGTTTTTGCGGGATCTGAAAGAGAGGATGATCGAATTGAAAAATAAGTGCGTTCCAGGAACTATTGACGCCGTGATCTTCGGAGGAAATTATGCCGTCGGCGATAGGGAAGTTGATCAGTGGAATGATGCGCAAAAGAACAAAACTTTCAGAGAAGACTACTTTGAGTCGGTTCAGCTGCTAGCCGATACGTTGTCCGAAATTCTCGGTTTTGAACCGCCTGTGATTACCGGACCGCAAATAAGCCTCGATAACGGAGATGAGGAAGATGTCTATTATGATAATGGCAACAGGCGTTTGTACATTGTTAGACCCGAAGTCGGAGATTCATCAACGGAAAGTTATATGGTCGGAGATATCAAACAACAAGAATCAAAATGGGTGGAGGATGTTCTTTCGAAAAAAAGAAAGAAAAATGAAGAGGTCCTAGAAATAAAACAGTCTATCTATCAAGCCGAGACACAAAAGAAAACCATTTACGAAAAGTTAAAAAAACTTTTTGAATAACATCTTTTTCCATAAAGAAAAACTCCGCAAAAATGGCGGAGTTTTTCTTATTTTTCGTGGTGAAAAAATCTTTGCGTTGTGGGGACTCCTACTACTGTTGTGTCGTGCGGAACGTCTTTGATAACGACAGCGCCCGCTCCGACTTTTACGTTTTCATTGAGGGTGATCGGTCCAAGGATGAGCGAATGCGCGCCGATCAGAACGCCGTCTTTTATTGTGGGATGGCGTTTCCCGCTGTGGTGTCCGGTGCCGCCGAGTGTGCTTCCGTGATAGAGAATGACATTATCGCCGATCTCTGCGGTTTCGCCGATGACGACGCCCATGCCGTGATCGATGAAAACGCCTTTGCCGATCGTCGCGCCGGGATGTATTTCGACGCCAGTCCAGTGCCGCGCGATTTGCGAAACAATACGCGCCAAAAGTATCCAGTTATTTTTGTACAGTTTATGTGAGAGCCGGTGAATAACGAGCGCATGAAATCCCGGATAACAGATGATCGCCTCAAGTGTGCTCCGTGCTGCAGGGTCGTTTTGCATGATAGCATTTAGGTCGGCTTTGATGTTTTGTAGCATACAAAAAATATAGCATAATTAATGCATAAAGTCAAAAAAATATTTTTTTTACCATAGAAGTTCTTTTAAATTAATGAAGGAAATTTTATTGCCAGAATATTGTTGAATATGTCGTGGAAGAAATTTCTGTTTTTCTTTTTAGTTCCTGCTGTATGTAAATAGTATTTACGGGAGATAACGAAATATTGATTTTTGCTTCTTTTCGTCATATTATAGAGCTATGGACAAAATTATTGAGACAGCAAGATCAGGCCGCCATTCTTTGGGGCGGTCGCTTTCGCAGTCTAAATTAATGGTGCGGGCTTTTGAGCGGGGAAAAAGAATTCTTCCTATTTTCTTTATCGCCGTTTTTTTGTTTTATCTCGTCAAAGAGGCGCGAAGTTTTCAGGGTATTGATATTCTTGGAATGAGCGCGAAGCTTCTTGCGGGGCTCTCGATTTTCCTTTACGGAATGTCAAAAATGGAAAGTTCGCTCAACCGTCTTGCCGGCAGCCGCGTGAAAAAAATGCTTGAGGCCGCGACAGAAAAAAGGCTTTCTGGACTTGCGACCGGCGCCGCTGTCACCGCCCTTGTCGGTTCCTCTTCGATCACGACCGTCCTTCTTATTAATCTTGTTTCGACGGGAATACTTTCTTTTGTCAGTTCCGTTCCCGTCATTTTCGGAACGAATATCGGTTCGACCATCACTCTTCAATTACTTGCTTTCAATGTCGACGCAATAATTCCGTATTTTCTCATCGTCGGATTTCTTCTACTCTTTCTCAATAAAAATAATAAAAAGTGGTCGAGTGTCGGTAATGTTGTTTTTGGCTTGGCGCTCGTATTTTTCGGATTATCGCTTATGAAGCTCGCGATGATCCCGCTCAAAACATTTCCTCCGTTTTCCGAGATCATGATGCATATGGAAAATCCGTTCCTGGGTATGCTCGTCGGCTTCATTTTTGCCGGGCTCATTCAGTCAAGTGCGGGAACGGTGGCTATCGTCATCGCTCTTGCCGCCAACGGTCTCGTAACACTTCCCGCCGGTATCGCGCTTATTCTCGGCGTTCATATCGGGAAATGCAGCACCGCGTTTTTGGCTGGTATCGGAAAGAACGGGCTTGCTATGAGGGTGGTTGTCGCCACGAGTATCTTTGCCGTTTTCAGCTCGCTGGTTTTCATTTTCTTTATTCCCGAACTTACGTATTCCGTGCGATGGGTCGGGGGAGATATTCCGCGGCAGATCGCGAATGCGCACACGATTTTCAACGTCATTGCAGCGCTTGCATTTCTTCCTTTTACGGCGCAGTTCACAGCGCTTGTTGAAAAGTGGGTGCCTGCAAGGCGAACGAAAGAAGAGGAAGAATCCATTCCGAAATATTTGCGGAGTGATGAAGAAATTCACAGCCCGCTCGGTGTCTACTTCGGGCTGCTCGGTGTAAAGCAGGAACTCCATCGCATGGGATCTATCGTACTCGACATGTATACCGATGTTTTGAAAGCCATGCTGCACGGGAGCGAAGAAGAACTCGATAGGATCGGCAGACATGACGATTGTGTGGATTCGCTCTATGATCATATCTACGAAAATATTTTGGTCATTCGGCTCGCGGACCCTACGGAAGAACAGCTCGAAATTCTCGAGAAATTGGAACGTTTCGGCGATGAGCTTGAACGTGCCGGAGATACGGTCAAGCGTCTCGCTCATTACGGATCGGTGCGTGCCGAAAAAGAGCTCGAGATCAGCGAAGGAACGCAGCAAAAGATCATCGAAATGCACGGACTCATTCACGAGCAATTCCTGCGGCTGCTTAATATTATTTCCGGCGTCATGTCGAAAGAAGAAAGAATGAGTACCGAAAAAGAAATAATCGACGAAAAGAATCTGATAATGAAACGCAACGATGAGATGATCCAATACCTTCAGAGAATTCGCGGAGAAGGAGAGATGCCGTTTCGTCTCGAAGCGTTCAAAGTCGAACGTGATATGCTCCGGTACATGGCAAGGATCTATAAAAAAATTCACCATATGGCATCGCTACATCTTTCGAATTATACGATAGAGAGGGAAGAGGAGGAGGAAGATACACTGGCGGCGGTAAGTGAATAATGAATTAATTTTTCCGTTTAATAATTTACCTTTTTTCAAACACAACACTTATTAGTACTATAATACAATGGAATATATTATATTTTTTGTTCTCGTTGCCTTATCAGCTTTTTTCTCAAGCGCGGAAACCGCTTACTTTAGTATTCGGCACAGCCAGATTCGAATCATGCAGGATCATAAGCTGAAAAATGCTGATTTGGTCTATCGTCTTAAGTCTGACCCCGAACGCCTTCTTATTACTATTCTTGTAGGTAATAACATCGCACAATTTTCCGCAGCGGCATGCGCTACTTTGTGGGGTGTCGAGGTGTTCGGTTCCATTGGCGCCGGTATTTCCACCGGGATTACGACTTTTAGTCTTTTGATATTTGGAGATATGCTTCCGAAGTCTTTTGCGATATCTCATAATACTGTTTTAGTGCGCCGATCTGCACAAGCACTCTATCTGTTCTTTTTGGTTCTGTATCCTATCACCTGGTTTCTTCTTAAATTGCACCATGCCGCCAACTCCTTCATGAAGGTAAAAAAACAGCCTCTCGTGAGCGAGGAAGAAATTCGCGCGATGAGCCGGCTTGGTCTCGAACACGGTGCTATTGATAAAGAAGAGCAGGAGATGATAGAAAAAATATTCCGTTTTGATGATGTACGAGTTGCGGATATTATGACTCCAATCGATAGAGTGGAAGTTCTTGATGGTGATGTTCCTATCGAACAGATCGCCTATTTTGTTTCTCAGTCCGGTTACTCAAGATTTCCCGTACATGATGGCGGAAGTGCGGAAAAGATTGTCGGGTATATTCATGTGAATCAGATCATGAAAGTGCTCAATTCCGACGACCGTGAGCGGCCGGTCATTGATTTCATTACACCGATCAAATGCGTCAGTGAAGAACGAACCGTCGACAGTATTTTTCGCAGCATGCAAAAAAGCCGTCACCATATGTATTTGGTTTTTGAAGAAAAAGGGAAGACTGCGACGGGCATTGTGACGATGGAAAATGTATTAGAGGAAATTGTCGGAGAGATCAAAGATGAGACGGATGACTAGACGATGATTTATGATTTAAGATTTATGATTTAAGAATACGGCGAGTAGGAAAAAACCGTTTCGCTTGCGCGAGACGGTTTTGCTTTGCCGCGCTGTAGCTCTTTGAGAGCGAAGGCGGGGATTAGAACAGGTTGGCGTAGACCCAGAAGTTTCCTAAAGTGTGGGTCCATGCGGCGGTGGCGAAACCTCGTTTGAGGTATATTGTTCCGTATGTTATTCCGAGAAAGAAGTGATACATAAAATTTTGCATCGTAAAATCTTCATTCATTTCCAAACCGAACCAACCGGTATAGTGGATCAGTGAAAATAATAAGGAAACGCCGACAACCGTGAAAGTTTCTATAGAAAGGGAATAGCTGCAAAACTTGCGCACTATTTTTACGATCGATCCGAGCAGTATGACGCGGAACAAAAGCTCTTCGTAGAATCCATCGCCGCAATTTTTTCCGAAGTATATGGGAAGCGCCGACAGATCGGGATATCCTCTCGCGAAAGGGATCGGAAAGTTAAAGAGAAATACCATCGATAACACGGGCGTAATAAGGAGACTGAAAAGCGTCGCTTCTGCTAATGTGAAAAATAAGAACTCGGCTCGTATCTCTATCGCTCCCCACTTTCTTTTTTCATACCATATGCCGAGCAGCGATCCCGTGACCATTTCCAGCAAAAGTATTTGATGTGCATAGTTCTGTGATAAGAAACCAAAAAAAGTTCCAAAATCCTTTAATATCCCTTCGGCTCCGTTTCCCATGAGTAGGTGTTTGCCATTTTCGACGACAGACATGTTGGGAAGATTGTTTTCGTAAATAACCAGAAGCGGGATCGCCGCAAGCAATATTCCGTATGTAAACGTGCGGGACACATTTTTATAGCTGAACAAGCCGAGAACGCCATTACATATTTCTTTATTCATATTTATTCTCCTCAGGAAGAATGAAAAGAACCTAATTTCACGTTACTGGAGTTATGTGGTTTTGTCAATTACCCAACCTTCGCTTTAGGAAGCTATGGCGAGCCAAAGAAAAAGCTCTCGTTCCGAAGGTTTGGAACGAGAGCTTTGTTTGAACTATTCAAGACCTATGCTTTTTAAATCTTTAACGATATTTTCGAACGGAATAGCTCCGGACTGTAACGATCCGTCATTACCGTCATTTTTCGTTCCGGCTACCATTCCGATAATTTTGTAGTCCAAGAGTGAAAGCCACGCGCCGCCGGAATTGCCTCCGTTTATAGGCGAGATTACATGTACATATTGCACTCCTTCATCATCAGTAAATATACAGTTGCCGAATGTTCCTTTTGTGAGAGTGAAATGGAGACCAATGGGGTGCCCCATCGTTATCGCCGGTTCGTCTTTTAGAGATGACGCCGGCAAATTGTCCGGATCAGGAATCACTTTTCCATCTCGTATATCTATCGCTTGTGAACGGAACGGAACATACTGCCAGTTCTTTATGATGTCGGTTTCGTTTTTAGATATCCGAAGAACGGCGACATCATCTTTATCCCGAAAGATGCGGTAAATACTAACTGGGAAACTATATTTTTTTGAATTTACCAAAGTGAACTCAGATGAATATTCGACCGTATCTGCCGATCCATTTTTGTCACGAGTATCTTGTCCCAACAGTAAGGAACAATAATGTTCGTCTTCATCGGTAATGGCAACAGTATGATAATTTGTCAGAAAATATCCCGGCGTTTTGAGTGCGAACGAAGTATTGTAATACGTCTTGCATAGAATTTTTTTCGTATCACCGGTCACATTTTTTGTGATCGCGTATATTTCTTGCTTCATGGAAAATGTTATCGGCGTAAGTAATGCTCGCACAGTTCTTGTTTTTTCCAGCGTCGCGATATCTTGGTCGATTGCCGTAATTTTCGGCAGATAGAAATGCAAGAGTATCATTCCCGCGAGAAGTATTCCAAGCGCAGTCGCTGCGAATGTCAGTGCAAATTTTTTCATGAGTTCCTCCCATGACATGAATATTGTGTTAAGAAGCTGTCTGTTTTTACCGTACACTAAATAAATATATTTGTCAAAAAATAATCCCCGCACCGTTGTGTTCGGTGCGGGGGACTTGTTACTCCATCTTGATGGTATTTAAAGCGCTTTGTATTTGCCAGAATGGTATCATTCCAGATTGGTTCGACATATGACCGTTATCAAATTTCATCATTGTAGACATTCCGATAAACTTGAAATCTAAGAGCGAGTAGAGCGGACCGCCAGAATTTCCCGTATTGGTTGGTGCGATATAATGAACAAATAAAACATTTTCAAACTCACGGAACACATTGTTGCCAAGTTTTCCTGTAGTGATCGTAAAAGGAAGACCGAGAGGAGATCCCATAAAAGCAATTGGTTCGTCGGGGAGAATATATTTTCCTTTTCCCGATACTACTTTTCCGTCAATTATGCTCGGAGATCCGGTACGGAATTCGATGTGGATAAATGAATCAGGATATTTTGGGGGATCTTTAAAAATATCCATACCAACCTCTTGCCATGTCCTTGGAATTCGAAGTACCGCCAGGTCGATTTTTGGAAACGTCTTTATAACGCTCACTCTGAATGATAATTTTTCTGGGCTGGTTAAATAGTATTCCGTATCAAATCTTACTCCCGTCAGTAAATATATCGGGACTTTTCTTTTTTTTGAGAGTTTTTCTAGACACGCATCTTTTCTGTGGGAGGAATTAATAATATGATTATTGGTTCCAAAATATCCTTTTTTGTTGACCGTATATGCGCCCCCGATCGCTTCAGAACAGAACGTTCTCATCTCTTTGTTGGTGTTCGGATCTTTTTCTCTAAAAAAAAGTCGTGCTTCAATATCAAAAGTCGAAGGAGACATTACCTCGCGCATATGTTCGCTCTGTTGCCACTCAGCAATAGCCGGAGCATTTATTGGGGTTGAGTTCTGTTTCCATGGTCCGCCGATATAATAGACCAAAATACAGACGACTACCGTCCCCGCTACTGTTAATAAAAACTCCAAAAAATTTCGTTTCATTTGAAACTCCTTTTTGTAAAATGTCAAAATTTCACCTCTGAATTTAAGGTATCTCAATAATCAAATATTGTCAATAAAATTCGTATCTGCTATCATTTGGATATGAAAAAACGATATATGTTTCTCTTTGCCGTGTTTGCTTTTGGGACGGTTCTTGGGGGATTTTATATTAAAAGCGAGAAAGTTGTCGCGCCTGTGCCGTCCGCGCCTTCGTTTGCAAAAAATGATTTTTTGGTTGTGGATACGCCTTCTATTAATGCGGTTATCAAAAGTCCGATTACTGTTTCCGGATCCGCAAAAGGGACTTGGTATTTTGAAGCAACGTTTCCGGTCAAGGTTCTTGACTCGGACGGGGAAATTATCGGTCGGGGAATTGCACATGCGAATGGCGATTGGATGACTGAAAATTTCGTACCATTTTCTGCCGTCGTTTCATTTGAAGCGAAGGCCGGTTCGAAGGGCGAAGTGGTATTTGAAAAGGATAATCCTTCGGGACTTCCGGAAAATGCGGCAGAACTTCGCGTCCCGATCATTTTCGGCGAAGCGACGGCGGAAATCCCTTCGATCGATGTTTTCGCCTATTTTGGAAATACGGTAAGGGGGAGCAATGAAGACTGCTCGAAAGTATTTCCCGTGACTCGGCAAATTTCGAAAACATCGGCGGTTGCACGGGGAGCTTTGATCGAATTACTATCGGGGACGACCGAGACCGAGACGAAGGCGGGATTTTTTACTTCGATAAATCCCGGTGTAAAAATTCAAAAACTCACAATTGAAAATGGCGTTGCAAAAGTGGATTTTTCCGGCGATTTAGAGAAAGCTGTCGGTGGCTCGTGTCGCGTGACGAATATTCGTTCTCAAATTGAAGCGACACTCAAGCAATTTCCCACGATAAAAAGCGTAGTAATTTCGGTTGACGGAAGAATCGAAGATATATTGCAGCCGTAAACTTCCGATCCGTCATTTCTCATGAAAATACTTATCGTATCATTGGTTGCCTTGGTTTCGACTTTTTGTTTGGTTAGATATTTCACTGCAATTGTTTCTTCACGACAGAACATCGTTCGAGAGGAAAAAACCGTTCTGCCGGAAAAGCCGGTCGTCGTTACTGCGGTCGGTGATGTTATGTTGGCGCGTTATGTGGAAGAGCTTTCGCTTCGCAACAAAGATTGGAATTATCCGTTCGCTTCAAGCAGCGAAATTTTTTCGGGTTCCGATATTGTTTTCGGAAATTTTGAAGGCGCAATCCCGAAAGTTCACGAGCAAACGCCGAACTTTAATTTCCGGTTCTCCGTTCCAAAAGAGGCGGCAAAAGCGGCAGGGAGGGCCGGCGTAAACGTGGTGACTTTGGCGAATAATCATTCGCTCGACTTCGGTGAAAACGGATATGAAAACACTGTTGCAACACTGAAAGATATCGGCGTCGCTTCGATCGGAAAACACTCCGATCATGTATACGAAAAGAGCGGCGTTCATGTTCGCTTCATGGGATTGGATGATACTTTGGTGAGGCTTGCTACAAGTTCTGTCGTTCAAAAAGTTCGCACCGCCAAAAAAGAAAATGAATTTCTTATTGTCGCCGTCCATTTCGGCGAAGAATACGAACGATCATCAAATCCGAGGCAGCGGCAACTGGCGCACTTGATAATAGACGCCGGCGCAGACGTCGTCATCGGGCATCATCCGCACGCCATCGAAGAACTCGAAGAATATCACGGGAAGCCTATTTTCTATTCGCTCGGAAATTTTATTTTCGACCAGTATTTCAAGGATGATACGGAACGCGGCTTGGCGATACGAATGACGATAGAGAAGAAAGAAGTAACGTATGAAATGCGTCCGATACACCTTACCGGAAGTCAACCAAAACTGGATGTGAGTACAAAACCGCTCGTTTTCACAGTTGAACGGTGAAAATAGTTTATTTCATGCTATAATTATGGTACGTTATTATTTTAAAAAAGTTTGGTATGACAGCAAACAACTTTAAGCACATTAAGTTGGATCATAAAAAAATGGGTTTTGATCCGGGTGACGATGATAAACTTCAGGCGGCAATGCACAAGAATCTTCATGCTGCCGCAAAAGAAGCCGCTGTGAGCGGAGATGTTGAAAGGCAAGAAAGAGTTACTGAAGACATGAACGCGATAGAACGATTAAGGGAACGCGACAAGATCCTCGATCCGAACGATGAATCCCCCGATCATCCGATCGGAGGTTATAAAGCATCCGATTTATAATGTAAGTTCACCCTTATGACTGAACAAATAATATCCAAAGAAGAAAAAAAATCTCCGTCTTCTCCCAAAGACGTGTTTCTTCATATTCTCATGATCGGCACACTCTATGTGAGCACGTTCATGTTTTCGTCCTTGTGGTTCGATTATGTGAATTTCTTGTTTCCCGATAAGCTGAATTATTTTTACCGGAACATCTTAGACGGAATTTTGGCGGGTACATCAACGCTTATTGTCGTCTTCCCAGTGTTTCTTCTCACAGCCTGGCTGCTTGAAAAGGAGATCAAGACCGAGCCGGAAAAGAGAGAGTTGCGCATTCGAAAATGGCTGGTCTATCTGACACTTTTTGTTGCCGCCATTGCGATAATTATCGAGCTTGCACGATTGGTATATGAATTTCAGTCCGGAACGCTCACGATGAACTTCTTCCTTAAAGTATTCATCGTGTTTATTGTCGCCGCCGTTACGTTCGGCTATTATCTTTGGGACGCAAAAAGGGAAGTTGGTTCGGTGAGCGCATTGCCGAAAATTTTCGCATTCGGGACAGGAGCGATCGTCCTCGGAAGTTTCATGCTTAGCTTTTTTCTCGTCGGTTCGCCGGCGACGCAACGGGCGATGAGATTCGACGAACAGCGAGTTTCTGATCTGCAGAACATTCAGTACCAAGTCATTAATTTTTGGCAGACGAAAGAAATTCTGCCCGCAAAGCTTTCCGACATGTCTGATAATATAAGCGGTTTTGTTCCGCCGACCGATCCGGACACTCGTGCGTCCTATGAATACACAGTAAAAAATCCTCTCGCTTTTGAACTCTGTGCAACGTTCGGTGCGAAAAGTATTGAAAATAGCGCGCCCGATCGAGCCTATGCCGTTCCCGAAATGGTTACCCCCGAAGGAAAAATGGCTCCCGTTGAGAATTGGTCTCACGAAGCCGGTCGGGTCTGCTTTGAGAGAACGATCGATCCGGCAATCTACAAAATTAACAAACCGATGCCTGTCATTATCCAAAATCCAACAGTCCTTCCTGTGAAATAAAAGAATTGTAAAAACAGCTCTGAAATACGGGCTGTTTTTTAGTTTGACATATTATATATTATAGTGTACAATGAATCGAGTAATTTGAAATTCCATCAACTGAAACTGATCAAAAAAGGGGTAATATTATGAAAAAGGTAATTAAATTAAGTTTCATTACCGACGCTTTTTCCTTTCCACCACCCTCGGTATTGGAATATTGGACGAATATTCCAAAGCAACGTGGAAGCTATAAAAAAGTAGTTGAAAGCATGCCAATCCTCTACCGCCGAACTATGGCAGGAAGGGGGAAATAATGAATAGAATCAATTTACTGCCGACCTTGGTTGCAGCATTGATCGCCTCAATAGAAAGGGGTGACATCAAGTTGTTAGACGATGCTGAGATTGTCTCCTGTTTGGACGATCTTGAAGCCGTCGATATGTTGTCCCGTGTGATCATTATCGGTTCGCCACTTCCGTCGCCTAGTGTGTGGAATAATCTCGAAACATTAGTGAAAGCCCTTGAAGATTATTCACCTGACCTGGTCGGAAGTGAACTTTCCGATCTTCCGCAAAAGTTAAACAGCGATCTGTTATTTCATTGTTTTCAGCCGGACCCGGACATCGAATTTTCTCTTCCTCCGCGGCATGAGCGTTGGACGAAAGAAAATAGACGCGATTCGCGCATGAATGGCATATCCAAAAAGCCTTTTGTAAAAAACTTCCATCGTCGGCATCCGGTGATGAGACACAAATAATCTTTGTGAGGAGCGAATTGAAATGAGTGGAAATACAGCACCAAAGAACAACCCCGATGGACGCGGTCATCAAATTCCTGAACGGACAGCGGAAAAAAACTGGCAGATTGGGGTAAGTGATACTGATATTGACGGGATATTTTGGGATGATGAAGAGGATAGATCATTTCGGAGAGAAATTGATGCTTTGAGATGGGTCAATTGTCGAAATATTGAAAACGAAACCTCTTCCGTCGGGTATCCAAGACGTTACTATGTGCGTAAGAGGCCAAAAAACAAAAAATAAGATATAAAGCGTCCTGATCCGTCGGGGCGCTTTCTTTTTTTTTAGTTTTGTGGTATTGTATATATTCATTTCCCAGCACGGGATTTTTTTTGGCAAAGCCATATACGAAATAACGAATGGGCTGCGAATGGTTACGAATTCGAAACGAATTAACAACCATCCGCAACTGTCGTCATTCGTATTCGTATCAATTCGTATTTAATTCGTTACTTCGTATAAGTTTTATGGAAATCAGAAACATCGCTATCATCGCCCACGTTGACCATGGGAAGACGAAACTCACCGACGCTATTATGCGCCAGACGGGAATGTTCGAGGAAGGGCAAAGTATGGATTCTAACGCACTCGAACAAGAGCGCGGCATTACCATATATTCAAAAAATACGGCGACGTATTATAAAGATACGAAGATCAATATCGTCGACACCCCCGGGCATGCCGATTTTGGTTCCGAAGTCGAGCGCGTGCTTCGCTCTATCGATTCCGTGCTTTTGGTTGTTGACGCTCAGGAAGGTCCGATGCCGCAGACACGTTTTGTACTCAAGAAATCTTTGGAACTCGGACTCAAGCCGATCGTCGTCATCAATAAAATAGACAAGCCGGCCGCTGACCCCGACAAATGTGAGGAAGATGTTCTCGAACTTTTTATGGAACTCGGTGCTTCGAATGAACAGTGTGATTTTACCGTAGTGTATGCAATCGGACGAGACGGAATTGCCAAGATGAAATTGACCGACGAATCGAGCGATCTCACCCCGCTTCTCGATACTATTTTGCGTGTCGTTCCGCCCGCGAATGCCGACACCACTCTTCCGCTTCGCGCTCAGCCGTTTAATCTCGGATATGACAATTATATGGGACGTCTCGCGATCATGCGCGTCTACGAAGGGATCATTAAATCCGGCGACGTTGTTCAAGCGAAAGACGTTGAAGGTCACACTCACAGCGGAAAGGTTACGAAACTTTTTTCCTTCAAGGGAGTCGGGAGGGAAGAAATACAGCAAGCAGAAGCCGGAGATATCGTGCTCATGGCCGGGTTGCCGGAAATTTATATCGGCGAAACGGTTTGTATGTCGCCCGATACGGAACCGTTGCCGGCGATCAAAGTCGACGAACCAACCATCGCTCTTAATCTTTTGGTTAATAATTCTCCATTCGCCGGCCGCGAAGGGAAGTTCGTTACGTCTCGCCAAATCCGTGAACGATTGGAACGCGAACTTGAAGTCAACGTCGGGCTCAAAATTGATTTTTCGCAGATCGAAAGTATACGCGTGTACGGCCGCGGTGAATTGCATATTTCCATTTTACTCGAAAACATGCGCCGCGAAGGATATGAAATTCAGGTTTCTCAACCGCAAGTTATCATCAAAGATATCGACGGGGTGAAAAGCGAACCGTTCGAAGAAGTGACTGTCGATGTGCCGGTGGTTTATCAGGGCGTCGTTATTGAAAAACTCGGCAATCGCGCGGCTATCATTACCAACATGAAGCAGCATGAAAATATTTCCCGTATCACCTTCGAGGGGCCGACGCGCGGACTTCTCGGTTATCGCAATCAATTTATCATGGACACGAAAGGACTCGGCATTATGGCAAGCCGCGTTATTGGATTTCGTCCATGGGCGGGCGAGATAAAACGCCGCACGACCGGTTCACAAGTTTCGATGATTGCCGGAAAAGTTGCCGGCTATGCGCTCTGGAATTTCCAGGAACGCGGGGTTTTATATATTGATCCCGGTACGGAAGTGTACGAAGGAATGATCATCGGCAATGCATCGAAGGGGGATGACATGATAGTCAATCCCGTCAAAGGAAAAAATCTTACGAACGTGCGCTCATCAGGCAACGACGAAGCGATCGTTCTTACGCCCCCGTATCGTCTCGATATCGAACGCGGACTTGAGGTTATGGGAGAAGACGAATATTTGGAGATCACGCCCAAATCCGTGCGCCTGCGAAAACAAGGACTTACGGAAAATGACAGAAACAGAATGAAACGTGCGGGCACGAATCAGTAAATTAGCTAACCGACGAGATTCTCTCCGCCAGATGGCGGATTCTCGGGAATGACGACTTTGCAGGATTAGGATATACTGGATTTATGGAAAATAAACCCGAAGAAAAGGGAAGTGCTTCTCCTGTTTGGGAGAATATTAAGAACAGCTTGAAAATAGCCGGTGTCGTTCTTCCTTTGACCATAAATCAGGCGGAGGCGCTGCCCGGTCAAATTTTTAATGCTGAAAAAATACCGAACGGCAACACTTCGGAACCTTACAACAACGTAAGTGCGGAGTGCGCAGAGCACGAAACGTTTGGCGGTTCCGAAAATTTTTCACCGGACGAGTGGCGACTGTTCGAGAAATACCATTTTCGCTCACTCTGGGCGGAACAGGAATTCATTGGGCATTTTGCAGTCTTGAAGGATGGAAGGGTGATTACTTCCGATGATGGTCAGGTCGCGGGAGAACACGGCGGTGTCGTTTCCGGAGCGGAAAATTTGATCGCGATGCTTAAAAGCATAGAAGGTGCGAAAATCGGAATCGTACATCAGCATTCCGTTCAAGCTATTTACGGCGGTTTATTTCAGAAAATGTCACATCAGTATGAGGATCAGGGAATGACTCCTGAGTTGTGGAAATCGATTTCTCAAAAAGCAAAAGAAACGATTGCTTCGATACGGGAAGGAAAAGTCTACGCCTCATGGCCGCCCAGCACTATCGATATATTTTCCGCACTGCATGCTCATGATTATTCTTCGAGAGTTGTCGATTCGAATGGCGTGTGGACTGTTGCCGTTGATCCGGAAACAGAAAAAGGGGAAGAGCTTCTTCTTCTTAGCAATATTGAAAATGCAGCTAATGATCTATTGATCAAAATATCGAAACCGAACGAGCAACAATTGAAGGAGTATGGCAATAACGCTTTGGCTATATGGAAGGCTTTTCCTCAGGATTACGAACAAAGACAATTCGAAGCGGGAAAACCAACATCGGACCGTGGCGAGTGGAAAAAACAAATAGAAAGTTTTATACAGTATTCTCGTGAAAACGGATTGAAAATGACCTACACGCTTTTTGACGTTAAAAAATAGATCGTGTTGTTGGAAAGAATATAAAATAGCCCCGCGTTTTGCGAGGCTATTGACGAAAAAATTATATTTCGTCGGTGGTGTAGGCTACGAAGGCATCAAGCAGCAGTCTCTGAGTGATCTCGATGAACTTCGGGTTTTTTATGAAAAGCTTTTGTTCCGCGGTAAAATCTTTTGCGCATTTTTTGATCTTCATTATCCCGTCGACAAAACCGAGCGTTGTTGAAACAAAAACCATTTCATTTGTGTAATCGACATGGCAGATTTGATCCGCTTCCTCTTTTGACAAATGAGTTATGTTAAACATCGTTCGATCTTCCGGAAGGACGGGGCGTACTGTGATCGTTCCGTATTCCGTGACTTTTTCCGTTACGTATTCATGCGGGTACGGTCGGATCGCCGGTACTCCGGATTTTCCTTCGGGGTGAAGTTCAATTCGCGCATCAAGGGCCGTGACCTGCTTGGAAGAGACAAAGAGCGGGTTGATATCGCATTCAGAAATTTCAGGATAATCCGTCACGAGGCGTGAAAGATTTACCAAAGTTTCTGTCAGCACCTTTATGTCAGCGGCTTTTCCTCCCCGAACGCCCTTCAACGCTTGGAAAATTTTTGTTTTTTCCATGGCTGCTTTCGCTGAAAGATTATTTAGCGGCGGTATACCGATCGCTTTATCTTTCAGTATCTCTGTGAGCGTTCCACCCCAGCCGAACATAACGACGGGTCCCCATTGCGGGTCGGTTTTTGATCCAAGTATGACTTCATATCCGTCGCTTAGGGAAATCATCGGCGAGAGAGTGACCCCTTGGAAATGTTCCGCCCCCTTTTTCTTTGTAACCTCCGCTTTGATGTCCGCAAACGCTTTTCTGACATCTTTAAAGCTGTTGAGGTTGAGCTTGACTCCGCCGACATCCGTTTTGTGGGTTATCGTTTTGGAGTGAAGTTTCATTACTATCGGGAGAGTTTTTGTCATACCGACCGCTTCGTCCGCCGTTTCCGCAATTCGTGTGTTGATGACATTGATTCCATACAATGAGAAAACTCTCAATGATTCCTCTGTTGTCAGTGTTGTTCGACCTTCTTTGCAAACGTTGGCAATAATATCTTTTACTAAACTGCGGTTTGCAGGGAATGGAATTTGCTCCGGAATTTTTTTTAATTCTTTTGCAAGCTGTTTTCCTTCAATAAGATACTGGATCGCACGGACGGCTTCGTCGGGATTGTTGATGTTTGGAATATTTGCATCTCGAAGAATGTCGCGGGCTTTGTCCATTACTCCGTCGCCGAGTTTCCAGTCGGAACCGCCCATGAAACTCGTGACAACCGGTTTTCCGTTTCCAAATTCGCGCACCGTATCGACGATCGCTTGTGCTACATGGTCGGGGCGAACGGTAATGATTGATGCGAGCGTGATGTGGAGAATATGGCATTCCGGATCGGCAAGAAAAATTCTTGTCGCTTCGGCATATTCTTTTGCACCGACACCTCCCGTCATATCAACCGGGTTGCCATGGCTCCAGATCGGAGGAAGTGCTGCGTTTAGTTCCGCCATTATCGTTTCAGAGAGAACCGTGAGTTTTCCACCGCATTCGACAAACGCGTCGGTCGCGATAACCCCCGGACCTCCGGCGTGTGAAAGCAAAACGACATTTTCCATGTCCTCTTTTAATTTTATTTTGTCAGACAAAAGCATGACATTATAAAATTCCGCTATGGAATTTACTCTCGGAATTCCCGCGCGTTTCATCGCCGCTTCAAAAACATCATCCGAACCGACAAGCGATCCGGTATGTGATTTTGCAGCAGCTCCGGCGGCTTCTGTTTTTCCCGGTTTGATGACGGCGATAAATTTTCCGGCATTGCGAAGTATTTTTACCGCGCTCATAAATTCACGCGCATCGTTGACTGTTTCCATGTACATGAGAACGCTTTTTGTCGGCGGATCAGTTGCCGCAAAAGCGAGCAGGTCGTTCATATTGATGTCTGATCCTGAACCGATGCTAACGAGGCGGCTGAAACCGAAGTGCTGAGTAAACGCTTGGCAGGCGACCGGTGCAGCCATTCCTCCGCTTTGCGAGAAGAACGCGACCGAGCCTTTTGGAGGAGGAGAACAAACGAATGTCGCATTGAATCCGTTATGAGGCGAGATCGTGCCGAGACAGTTTGTGCCGTTCAGTCGAATTTTTCCTTTCAGAGCTTCAATGATCTTTCGTTCTTTTTCTCGGCCTTCCGGTCCGGCTTCGGAAAAACCCGCAGTCGGCATAATGATCGCTTTCACACCTTTTAGGTGGCATTGTTCAATGGTTTTCAGAATAGACTCATAATGAGCCGCGCCTATAGTGATGACAACGACGTCAATATTTTCGGGAACCGAGAGAATATCGGGGTATGCTTTTACTCCGAGAACAAACGGACGTTTCTGATTGATAGGGTACACTTTTGTACCCGGGTTCGCTTTTTCATATGCGAGTAAATTTTCGAACATGCCGCGAGTAACCGCAGGAACGCCGGGTGCGTTTTCCGTTTCGGAAGCACCGACATGTGCGACGACTTTTGGACTGAACAGAGTATCAAGACCTTTGGTGTTTATTCCTTTTTTGGACATTATAACCTCCCTTTTTCAAGGTTCAAATATTCAAAATATCCGACCTAATACTATAAGTTTAAATAGAATGTGTCAAACAAAAACGATGTGAATTCTAGCATATGCTAGAATTCACATCGTTTTTTTGTTAAAAAAGCCCGCCGATTTGCACCGGCGGGTTGTAGGTTTATGTAATATTTTTGAAGTCAGTGTCGATGGTTCTTGCCGCTGTTTTTCCGTCGCCCATGGCGAGGATCACAGTGGCGCCGCCTCGGCTGGCGTCTCCGATACCGTAGACGCGGTCGATATTCGTTCTTCCGAATTCGTCGACGATCAAATTTCCGGATCTGCCTGATTTAATTTCAGGTAAGGCATCTTTGATGATCGAGTTCGGTTTTTGACCGATCGCAGTGATGACCAATTCGGCGGGAAGAATGAATTCCGAGCCGGGAATGATGATTGGACTTTTTCTTCCGGACACATCAGCGTCGCCCATTCTTGTGCGAATGCATTTTACGCCGGTGACTTTTCCTTTGTCAGAAAGAATTTCAAGCGGTGCGACTTGTTCTTGGAGTTCGACTCCTTCTTCAAGTGCATGCTCGATCTCGACTGCGCGCGCGGGCATTTCCGCTCTCGTTCGGCGGTAAGCAATGGTGACTTTTACATCCCCATATTTTTCCTTGCCGACGCGATACGCGGTGCGAGAGCCGTCCATTGCAACGTTTCCTCCTCCGAAAACAACGACGTTTTTGAAATCGGTAATGTGTGTTTCGTATGTCGGATCGTAACCGTGCATCAGGTTGACGCGGGTCAGCCATTCGTTCGCCGTCATGGAACCGGGGCGGTCTTGTCCGGGAATTCCGAGAGTCGAAGGTTCGCCGGCACCGGTCGCAAAAACGACGGCATCATAATCCGCAAGCAATTCGGGGATCGTTTTTTTGTTGATGAACGAATCAGTAATAAGTTCAATTCCACCGAAGGAAAGAATGTACGCCACTTCGTTCTTCACGATCTTTTTTGGCAGACGAAATTCGGGAATACCGTATACGAGTACGCCGCCGGGAAGATGGAATGCTTCAAACATTACGACACGATGTCCGTGCATACGCAGATACGCTGCCGCGGTAAGACCGGCAGGACCGGAACCAACAACCGCTACGCATTTTCCCGTTTCCGGCATGAATGTCGGAACTCTTGGCCCGCCGTGTTTTGCTTCCCATTCCCAGAGGAATCGTTCGATCGCTCCGATGGAGATAGATTCTCCTTTCTTTCCGAGAGAACAGCCGGCTTCACACTGCACGTTTTGCGGACAGACGAGACCGGTTATTCCGAACAGAAGATTATTTTGTCGGAAAAGATCCACCGCTTTTTGGAACATTCCTTTTTCAACGAATTCCAAGATGTGCGGGACGGGAACTTCGACGGGGCAGAGCGTGACACACTGGTGTTTTTTGTCTTGCAGACAGCGCGACGCTTCTTTGCATGCGACATCTTCGCAAATGCCTGTTTCGACTTGCTGCCAGTTTTTGTTTCTTTCGTTCGCCGGCAGTGTCGGCATGTTCGGGCGTCCGCCTTTTGCGGGGCGCCTGGTTGTTTTGTTGTCTTCGCTCATAATGGCGCCTCCTCTTGTGCCAGGTATTTTTGATAGAGATCAATTTTTTTGAACTCTTCCATTGCGGCAGATTCTTGAACCTTGAATTGATTCAAACGAAGTTTGAGTGTCGCCCAATCAATCGCATTTCCATCGACCTCAGGACCGTCCACACAAAGCCGGAATGTTTTTCCGTTCAGGTTGTATTGGCATCCGAAACACATTCCCGTTCCGTCAATCATCATAGCCACAGCGCTTGCAATGAATTTCACTCCGCGAGGTTTTGTTTCTGCCGCTATCGCTTCGAGCATTGGTATCGGACCAACACCAAAGATATGAGAAAGTTCTTTCTCTTTGATCAGTTGATCCATTTCAGCGATAAGCCACGGAGTCACCCTTCCTTTGAAATGTTCCTCTTTGATAGGATCTTCTTCAATTGAAATGAGTAGGTCATCGGCAAACGGACGAATTTTTTCTTCCCAAAACAAAAATCGTTCTTCACGCGCGCCGAGAATCACGATGATCGTATTTCCCGCTTCTTTCAAAGCGCGAACGACCGGATAGAGCGGTGCAACGCCGACGCCGCCGGCGACGCAAATAATCGTGCCGTCGTATTTTTTAATCTTGGACGCTTCACCGAGGGGTCCGCGGATCGAATGTAAAACATCTCCGACATCGAGCACCGCCATTCTTTGCGTTGACGGTCCGAGTGCTTGAAATACCTGTGTTAGTATTCCCGTTTCTTCATTCATGTCGGCAATGGTAAGCGGTATTGATTTTCCTTTGTCGTGAACGATAACATTCACAAACTGTCCGGGTTCCGCGCCGTGTATTGCGATTGGCGCATAGACTCCCATTTCATAAATGTTCGGCGCCAGCCGCTTTTTTGTGAGGATTGTGTTCCGAGGATACGGCGCAAGTTTTTGCTGTTCCAAGAGCTCGCGCATTGTTTGTTTTGACTTTGTCATATTTCCTCCTTCATCGCCACGCCATAGCTCGGTGAGAGCGGCGGCGGGTCTTGTGTTTCAACAAAAAATTTTCGGTTTTTATGTCAAAAAACCTGATTTTTCGCTCAAATTGATTGAGTGAGTTCCCGTCTTCCTTGTACCACAAATTTTTAGATTGCACAAGAAAAATTGCCGACACAAAGAAATATGTCGGCAATCAATGTTTACGAGGCAAGTGCTTTTCTTAAAGCCAGACCCAGTCGTTTAATTCCTGTTCTGATCTGTTTTTCGGATGAAAACGAAAAGTTCATTCGAAATGTGTGTAATCCTTTTTCTTCGCCATTCGCGTAGAATGACGCTCCCGGAACGAAAGCAACATTTTCTTCGAGGGCGCTTTTAAAGAGCTCGAGTGAATTTATGTTTCCCGGCGTAGTAACCCAGAGGAACAGTCCTCCTTCCGGATATGTCCATACGATTTCTTTTGGAAAATGTTTTTCCATTTCTCGGAGCATTGTATCGCGGCGTTTGCGGTAAATGTTTCGTATTTTGAGTATACGCTCATCTATTGCTCCGCTCGTGAAAATGTTGTGTACAAGCATTTGCAAAAATACGCTCGTAAATAGGCATTCTCCCTGAATAGCCTGAAACATTTTTGCCACCGGTTCTTTGGGGGCGACCATCCATCCGACACGTAGTCCGGGAGCCATTATTTTGGAAACGGTTCCGAGATAAAACGTATGTTCTTTTGCCAGAGAAACGATTGGAGGAAGATGCTCACCTTCATAGCGGAGCTTTCCGTAAGGATTATCTTCTATGACGATAATGTCATCATGGGCGGAAACTATTTCCGCAAATTTTATGCGACGTTCCAGGCTCATTGTGACACCGGCGGGATTGTGAAAATCAGGCATCGTGTAAATGATCTTCGGGTGATACTTCTCAATGATCCCGGGCAAGAGGTCAACCATCATCCCGTCTTTGTCGATCGGGATTGTACAGAATTTTGCGCCGAGATGCGTCCACGCTTGGATCATACCGAGGTATGTCGGACTTTCGACGAGTACCATGGTTCCGCGATCAATGAACATGAGTCCGGAGAGGAATATCGCTCCTTGCGCGCCGTTTGTTATGGTGACGTTGCCGACTTCTGCGGGAACATTATACTCGCGCATGCGTTCGCATAAATATTCTTTGAGCGGTCCGTATCCTTCCGTCGCTCCGTACTGCATCGCAACGCACTTTGTCTTTTTGTCAGACAGCACGATGTTCGCAGCTTTTCTGACTTCTTTGCAAGGAAGCAGTTCATTCGCCGGCAGTCCGCCTGCAAAAGAAATGATCTCCGGCTTTGCGGTTAATTTGAGAATTTCTCTGATAGCGGAAGCGCTTAATCCTTCTGCGCGTTTTGCGTACATTTTTGGCCAGTTGACCGGTACAATGATCTTTTCTTCTGATTCGGACATGAGATCCTCCTCGGTGGGTCTGTGAGTAGGAAACGTGTTTTCAAACAACATCCCATCCACCTAATTTTTAGCACGGTTCGAAAAAAGGCGCAAGGCGTCCCCAAGGGGAGTCCTCGGGAATCTCCCGAGGACTCCCCTTGGGGACAAATAAAGACTGAGTATTGACAAATTATAAATATCGTGTATAATTAATTACAGCTTATTTGTACTCTCATAAAATCGAGATGTAACAGATAACGAACATTCCATAAAATATGCGGAGGTAGTTGTGAAAATTTTAAGATTAGTCATACTTGGTTTTTTGTTAGCCTTGGCTGTCGGTTGCAACAATGAAATCACCGAAGGTAAAATAGTAAACGTCGAAAGGATATATTGGCACGAGGGGTGCAAGTATTCATTTACCGTTCCGACGGAAGGTTCCTTAGGATTCCATAATGAGTCGGTGCCTGGACTGTGTACCAGCGACGATGTTTCAATCATACCTGATGTTCCAGTCGGTGAAAAAATGTGGGTGTACTACGTAAACACTTTCTCTTTGGGCGACAGATTTCTTAATAAAATGGAAATTCATGTTCATACGCTCGCCGACATAAACGGCGGCGGTTGGAATCACGGAAAATTCGGCCACGGACAAACAACCGTTATCGAGTAAAAGATCACCGTTTCAATTGTGATCACAAGCAGGCTTAATCGCCTGCTTTTTTCTAGGTCAGACCTAGCGATCGGTATCGCTAGGTCTGACCTAGAAAAAAACCACCCCAACTTTCGTTGAGGCGGTAACCCTTTTTGCTATTTGCTTTTTTCTTTTTGCTTTACTACGAACCGTATGGCTCGCACATTTTTTTTAAGTCTTTCCATTTACGGTCGACGTTCGCTTGATATCCGGCAACTTTTGCGGGATCTGCGAGCAGGTCTTTGAACCGCAGTTGGCTTCTGAGCCATTTCCGATCGGATGAATATCCTTTTGTATTTCTCCGCCGTTCCAGTATTCTTTATACCGTTCGGGTAGAAAATCCAGATACCAGATATGTTCATCGCCGACTTTTATCACATGATAGAGCGGAATGACTCCCGTTTCAATGCCGATGTCTCCGATGATCCGCGCTTGGTCGGCGGGATAACCCCAACCGCGAGGACATGGCGAAATGCAGTGAAGAAAAGCCGGTCCGTGTTTCGCCGCTTCAAAAGCCGCTTCCGCTTTGTATTCCAGGTCGTGAGGCCACAGCGTTGAAAGCGTGGTCATCGCGGCGTAGGTTACTGCAGGCTGACAGAGAACGAGCTTGATCAGATCTTTCCCCTGCGCTTTTGGCGAGGTTTGATATCCGTGAGGAGTCGTCGTCGTGTGCGATCCTTTCGGCGAAGTGCCTGAGGATTGCGTACCGGTGTTTTGGTATCCGTTATTGTCATAACAGAGATATAAACCCGGATCGCCGCGTTCGCACCAACCGAGGAGCGAGCCGAGACCGATGTCTGCGGTAGCTCCATCTCCGGCGATGCCGAGTACTCGCACATCGTCAGCGCCCGGAGGCAGACGACCTTTATTTTTCAGTGCTTTGTACGCCGCTTCCATTCCTGTCATTGCGCCGCCCGTCGTTTCAAAAATGACGTGCGTAAAATTTATTTTCCACGCGGTGAGCGGGTAAATATATTGCGCGACGATACTACAGCCGGATGCTCCGACCGCAATAACTTGCTTTGGTTGCGGAGCTGCTGACACGACCGGTTCAATGGTTTGGTTTATTGTACAGCCAGCACAGGCTGCTTGTCCGTTACCGAGCGGACAGAATTTTTCTGCATGATCGCTCATATTGTATCTCCTTTTTCCACACCAATCCATGTTGAACGAGTGTCCATTTCCCATTTTTCAGGATGTTTTAGAGATTCGATGATCTTAAACACTTGTTCAATGGTCAAAACGCGTCCGCCCATGCTGTCGACGAAACTTCGCGTGCGGGGCACTGTCGGCAAATTTGCGAGCGAACTCGCTATATCTCCACATAGGGGGGGCATCGCCGAGCCGTAAACGGCGGAACGATCCAATACCGCAACGGCTTTTTTGTTGCCGAGCATTGTACGGATCTGTTCGACGGGGAACGGTCTGAACGAAATGATTCGAAGCGCGCCGACTTTTTCGCCGTTCGCGCGTGCCAGTCTGACCGCTTCTTTTACGGTACCGAACCGCGATCCCATCGTGACGATGGCGTATTCCGCATCTTCCAATTCATATCCTTCGACGAAAGAATGAACCGGCCAGAAATTTTCAGAATAAAATTTCGCCGCTTCCGTCATTACTTTCGGAACGTTTTGCATTGCCTGCAAGATAGCGTATTTTACTTCCATAAAATAATTCGGAAGCACGAGTCCGCCGGTTGAATGGGGGTGTTCGATATTGAGCATGGAACACGGTCGGTCATAAATTCCCAACCAGTCGCGGACCTTTTTGATCCCGGCTTCGTTCAAAACTTTATTGATGACGGTCGTGTGGCTGACCTCAAATCCGTCGTAATTCACCCAAACCGGCAATTGTATTCGCTTGTCTTCTCCTACTTTAAAAGCAAGAAAGGTAAAGTCGTACACTTCTTGTGCGTTCTTTGCAAAGAGCATTACCGCACCGGAATCCCGGAAAGGCATGACATCGCTGTGACCCGCATGAATATTGACCGGAGCCGATACTTCGCGGTTTGCCGCAAGTATGACAATCGGTAAACGCGCGCCGCTCATTGCATGAAGAAGTTCGGAAGCATAGAGCAAACCTTGCGAACAGCTTGGACCTGCAGTTCTTGCACCGCATTGGCTCGCTGTGTAGCAAGCAGTATAAGCTTCGATCTCGCCATGCAGAACGCGGACTTCGCCGGTGAATTCGCCGGCGCGTTTCATGTCCGCGACAATTTCCGAGACTTGAGTTGATGGTGTTATTTGGTAAACGGCAACGACGTCGGTGTCCGCATCAGTTATTGCCTGTGCGGCCATCATGTTTCCGTCTCCCGGTTTTATGACAAAATATTTTTCGGTCATTGTCTTTCCTCCGTTTCAGGAACCATATGAATGGCTTGATTTGGACATACAGTAACGCATGCCGCGCAGCCCTTGCAATGGTCGTAACCGATACCGGTAACTTTTAACAATCCGTCTTTCCCGTATTGAGTGAGAATAGTTGGAGCGTCGGGCGAATAATCGTTGCACGCTTGGATGCAGTTCATGCAGCTAATGCATTTCTCCAGATCCAAGATCGGGCGTTCGGTTCGCCATGAACCGGTTTTGTTGACGACAAAGTTTCCCGTTGCGGGAATCGAAGCCCCCGGCAGAATGTCGTACCACGCCAATTTTTTGGCGGGAACAACTTCTTCAAGCGGGATGTCCGATGTTCTTCCGTCGAATTCTTCCGCTTCCGCAAAACCGCGTTCAAATGCCTTCAGGTTTGCATCGAGCACTTTGTGTCCTTTTTCTTCGAGCTTCGTCTCGATACTTTTCTTTATCAATTCGAGGGGAAGAAAAGGGAATATCCGCGCGAATGCTCCGAGTATCGTTGTATTCGGATGGCTTCGTTTTGATTTCAGCTCTTCTTTTGCGATTCGCGTGGCATCAATGGTAATGATGCGTTTTGAACCGAGTTTGAGTTCTCGAGCTATTTCTTCGGGCTTCTTATTCGTATTGATAAGAAACACCGTGTCTTTGTGCGCGCCTTGGAGAGTCACATTTCTGCTGATCGTCGGATCGACGATCACAATGACGTCGAGCGACGTCGGTGTGTAAAACACTTCAATTTTATCGTGACTGAGACGGACATATATCCGTATCGGTTCGCCTTCTTTTGCCGCCCCGAAGATCGGAGCGCTGGTCCCGTCGAATTCAAATCCCATTTCGATGAGGAGAGCGAAGAGAATAATGAGTATTTCCGTTGCGGCGACTGCGCCTTGGTTTCCTCTAGCGTGCCAGACAATAGTGACCGGAGGTGAATCCGGTTCCAATTTGTCAAAGTACGATATGTCGGCTTTTTGGTTCATTGCAAACCTCCTATGCCTTCCTTTGAGAGTTGTCCCAACCTAGTAATAGCATAAAGGTTTTAATGGAGTCAAGGGTATACATCGGTGGAAAAGGAAGCAAAAAAACGGTATACTGGAATTCTCACTGTTTGAGAAAATTGTGCATGAAAATAATCTTTCTACTCGATGTTTTTGCGAATACTGAAGTGAACCGCTTTCTTTTAGAAGAAGTGCTTTTTTTGCGGAAACAGGATATTGACGCGCGGGTTGTGACGCTCTTGAGGGAGGATGATTCCGACACACTCTATAGTGAATCGCTTTTTTCGAAAGAAACTTTTACTTGCGTGCCGTTTGTTTGGTGGAAGGGCAAGGACTGGAAAAAATTGAAAACCCTGATTGAGAAGGAAAGTCCTGCGCTCGTCATCACTTCGGGAAAGAAAGCGGATATCGTCGGTAACCTTGTCGCTCGCCACGTCCGTGTTCCGAAAATTTTTGTTTTCGCGCACGACGTCAATGAAATAGAAAAGAGAAACAAAACGGCTGATAACATACTTGCCTCGCGGACGGATTTCTTTATCGTCTCTTCGGAAGAGGCAAAAAAAATGCTTGTAGCAGAGGGGGTTTTTGAAGGGAAGATCGCTGTCTTGCGCGACGGGATATCGTTTGAAAATTACGGCGTAGCGTCACTCCACGATGTTCGCTATGGACTTGATATCCCGAAAGAAGAATTTGTTTTTGTTTTTCTCGGAGATCTGACAGCCGAGCGTGGCGTCGATGTTTTGCTTCGCGCGTTTGCTAAAGTTCCGCGAGGATTCTTGCTGATTGTCGGTGACGGTTCGGAGAAAAAAAGTCTGGAAGGTCTTTCTCAAAGTCTCGGGTTGAAAGCGAGAGTGAAATTCATTCAGAATTATTTTGATATTCCGGGAATCCTTGTTTCTTCAAATGCGATGGTCTTTCCTTCAAAAAAAGAGGCATTTGCGGTGCCTGTCGTTCTCGGACTATCTTCCGGACTGCCTGTGATCGCTGCGGATTTTGACGGTGTGTCGGAAATAATAGAGAACGGCGAGAATGGTCTCGTCGTCAGGAAACAAGACTCGGAAGAACTTGCAAAAGCAATGAATACTTTTTTGAACGACACAGAGTTGTATGTCAAATTGAAAGGGAATACCAAAAAGAATTTAACAAAATTTTCGCTTTCAGCACACGCCGCGAAACTTTTAGCGCTCGTTCAAAAAAAATAACATGAAACATAAAATTTGCTATATTTTGCCGGAATACCGGGAAGACCTTGCGACGCATTTTTCGTATATCGGAAATTTGCTTCGCGAGGCGAATAAAGAGCTCGAGACTTTCCTTATAATAGAAAAGGGGACGATTTCGTCTGACACGTTCGGTTGTGAAAAAATAAAGCTCATAGGTTCATCTAATTTTTTCTTGCGCAGCGTCAAATTGAAATTCTGGATCTTCTCTGCGCGATTTCACGGCTATCGCGATTTTTATGTTCACTATTCATTCCTCTCCGCAATAACCGCCGGTATGATCGTGCGCGTTTTTGGCGGGCGAGTTTTTTATTGGAATTGCGGGGAGCCGTGGAAATATAAACGTTCATTTTTTCGTGAGCGGTTTGAACGGCTGGCATATCACGTCGTGACATACCTTGTTACCGGCACAGAAAAGCTCGCCGTTGAATATTCGGAACACTACAGAATTTTGCGCGAGAAAATAAAAATAATGCCGAACTGGATCGACAATGAACGATTCAAAAATATTCCACAAAGGTCCGACCTTCGGAAAGAATTTGATATTCCGGAAGGTAAAAAAGTGGTACTCTTTACACACCGGCTTTCGTACCGCAAAGGTTCGCGCATGATTATGTCGGTTGCTCGCGATATTCTTACAAAAAGAGACGACGTCTATTTTATCATCGCGGGAACGGGACCTGAGGAGAAACAACTTCGCGCCCGTCTTGAACAATCGCCAGGCATCTCTCCTCACATGCGTTTTGTCGGCGCTGTACCAAACAATGAAATTCAGAAATATTTCGGCGTCGCGGATATTTTCTTTATGCCCTCGCAAGAAGAAGGTTTTCCCCGCGTCGTTTTGGAGGCGATGGCGTCGGGCGTTCCCATCGTCGGCAGCGATGTCGGTTCCGTGCCCGAAATTGTTCCACCCGCGCTTTTGCCCTACATTGTCGACCCGAACGATCAGCCCGGATTTGTAAAAGCCTTATCTACTCTTTTGTCGCAGGGCGAAGAGCAGAATGAAAAAATGAGGACCGAACTGCAGGCAAGAGCGCTCCAATTTGAAACAACTATTGTTGCAAAAATATTCATTAATTTATTTTTATGTCAGAAAGCTCCGTAAAAAAATTCGAAAATAATCGGTGGGGAAGCGGCGATCAAACGCCGGGATTTCGGCACGCCGAAGCGCATACAATGATCGAAGACGCGAAAAGCGTTCTTGACGTCGGCTGCGGTGACGGACTTTTTCTTTCTTCTTTGCAGACGAAAGGGATCAAAGTTGCGGGCATCGATATCTCCGAAGAAGGCGTTAAAAAATGCCAAGAAAAAGGAATTGACGCGAGGGTTCATGATATCGCGCTTGAAAAATTGCCTTACCCTGACGCGTCTTTTGACACTGTGGTCATGCTCGATATTCTCGAACACGTCTATGCACCGGAAGTTCTTTTAGAAGAAGCAATCCGCGTCTCAAAAAACCACGTCATTCTCGGCGTACCGAATTTCAGTTCGCTGCCCGCGCGTTTGCAAGTGCTTCGCGGAAAAGTTCCCGAAAATAATCTCCCACACAAGGGTCATATTTATTGGTTCAATTATCCCGTTCTTATGAAATTATTAAAATCGCACGATCTTAAAGTCGAAAAAATGAGTTATAATACCATCTGGGAAAAAAAGCCGATAATTGGCGGAATAATGAAGAAACTGTGCGTAATTTTTCCAAATCTGTTTGCTCTATCTTTCGTCGTAAAAGTCACAATAAAATAGGAAAATATGAAAATAGAAAAATAGGAAAATTATAACGACGTCGGAATTTTCCTATTTTTCTATTTTCTTATTTTTCTATTATTTAAATGTATGAAACCCTTAAACATCTTAGTAATAAACTGCGACTGGCGGAATCTTTTTGAAACGGATTTCGACGGCCTCTGCAAAAAAATGGACCGGTATCTTATGAATACCGACCTCAATAATTTCTTCTTTTTTTCATGGGCGGATGTGAGCTACGAAAAACAAAAAGGCGAAAGATTTTTTTCGGTGCATGAAAAAACAATCTGGAAAAAGTTCCGTCCGATGTACGATTTTTTTTCTCGCACCTCCGTCAATCGCGCACTCGAAGCTCATCCATTCAAGCCGGATATTATCTTAGTCTATGACCTTGGTTTTTTGCCGGCGGCGAGATCCGTCCAAAAAAAGTTCGGCGGAAAAATAGTGCTTTGCCTTATCAACATGCCGAGCGATCTTGCTAAGACGCGCAAGTTTTCATTCTTCCAATCATGGTACGCCAATTTTGGAGAGAGGATATTCATTCATCTTGCCGACATCGTGTATACCCTCAATGCTCCGATGAAGCGATACATCGCAGCGCTCGGCGTACCGGAGGAAAAAATAAAAGTTTTTTCGTGCGATACGATCAGACGGGATTTTCCGTATATTGAAAAATCAGTTAAAGGTATTGTTCGCGCGAAATACGCCATAAGTGACGATAAAAAAATACTTCTTTCGATTGGGAGGCTCGAAGCGGAAAAAGATTTTCCCCGACTTTTTGACATTCTCTCAAAAATGGATGATCGCTACATTCTCATGATCCTCGGAGCAGGAAGTCTCTTGCCTGCATTCCAGGCTCGTGTATCCGCGCTCGGACTTGAAAAACGTGTGATTTTTTCCGGTCTGGTCGCACGGGAAGATCTTTGGAACTATTATTTGGATGCTGACGTTTTTATGCTATTATCAAAATCTGAAGCGCTTGGGCTTGTTTTTTGGGAAGCGATGTACATGGGCGTACCCTGCATCGGGAGTTATGCGGCCGGGATCGCGGAAACGATCGGAACGGACGGAGATCGCGGCTTTTTGATCGGAGAAAATGACGATGAGGGAGAAATTATCAAAAAAATTCATGAGTGCGCTCTGGAAAACGAAAACGTCCGTCAAATAAAGAAAAGAGCCCGGGAATATGTCAATCTGCAAATGCAAAACAACCTATCCATTAACGATATTTTATAATAAACATATGTTATTTTCCGTACAATCCATTGCCGCTAAATACAAATTCACCCCTAAAGGAGTGATCCATCTCGGAGCTCATATTGGGCAGGAAGCCGAAGATTATTCCACGGTCAAGCACGTGCTTTGGATCGAAGGCAATCCCGACATTATGCCGGAACTGCAGGAAAATATCGGAAAATATCCGGGACAGATTGCGTATCAGGCGCTTGTTTCCGACAAAGACGGGGAAGCGGTTGATTTTCAAATCACTTCAAATGGGCAGTCTTCATCGATGTATGATCTCGATAAAATGAAAACTCTTTTCCCGACGATTGGCGTTGTGGAAAAGAAACCGCTCAAAACAAAACGTCTCGATACGCTTTTTACGGAAAAACACCTCAATCCTCACCATTATGATTTTGTCAGTGTCGATGTGCAGGGTGCGGAAATAAAGGCGCTCGAGGGAATGGGGAAAATTTTGAAAGAGATCAATTGGATATGTCTTGAAGTGAATCTGGTGAAATTTTACGCCGGAACGCCGCTTATGCACACCGTCGATAAATATCTGGCGAAAAAAGGATTTAAAAGAATTGAAACGAATTTGAAACCGAGGCAGTGGGGCGACGCGCTTTATCATCGCGAGAAAATAACAAAAGCGGAAATTCGAAAAATAATTTTCAAAGACTATCTGCTCGAAGCAAAAATTCTGTTTTTCTTCAAACTCCGTTTTTTAAGAAAATTCGTCAAACATGGAAAATAAAAAGAAAGTACTCTGTCTTTTTAACCGCATCCGCGAAGGTTCTATTGAAAAGATCGAAAACGGGGAGCAAAGCGACAATTTTTATTTCGGCATGCTTCGACTGAAACACTACGGCTACCCGGCGGAATATCTTGAGATCGAACAATTTTTTTCTCCCACCGTTTGTAATTTTTTGCGCCGCCGAATTTTGAATATTCATTTCGTCCACGCGTTGCTCTTTCGAAAAATTTTGAAGTACGATATCGTTTTTACTTCCACCGCTTTCGGGACGCTTCTCCTTTGGACGCTGTATCCTTTTCGAAAACCGAAATGGGTGATGTTCGATTTTAATCTGCTTGGGATTATCGGAAAACGCCATTCCTTCCGACAGAAAGTTTTAGCTTGGCTTATTTCGCGTTCGTCGGGAATCGTCACGATCTCCCGCGAAGGAGCGGAAGAAGTTAAAAAAGAGTTCCCGCGCCTTGCAGAAAAAGTAAAGTTTATTCCTCTCGGGACGGATACCGAGTGGTTTTTACCGCACCCGGAAATTCCCGAAGAAAACACGATTTTCTCTCCCGGTCGCGATCCGGGGCGAGACTACGCGACATTTTTTTCCGCCGTTTTGGGACTTGATGTTTCGGTAAAAGTTACGGCAAGATCGCATAAGCTCAAAAAATACGAGCCAATCCCCGGCAACGTGACCGCGCATGACTTTTCGTCAAAAGAACTCGTTCTACAATACGCAAAATCGAAGATCGTCGTCTTGCCACTCAGTATACGAGACGAATATTACAACGCGATGGGCTGCTCGACGCTCGTCGAAGCCATGGCTATGGGGAAAGCGATAATCGCGACAAGATCGGCAACGATGGAATCATATATTAAAGACGGAGAGAACGGTATTTTGGTCCCAAAGAATGATTCGGAAGCCATGAAGAAGGCGATACTCGAGCTTCTGAACGACCCCGAGAAAAGAAAAAAACTCGGAGAAGCCGCCAGAAAAACCGCACTCGAACAATGCGAAGCGGAAAAACACGCGAAGGACCTGGTACAATTTTTTGAAAAAATATGAAGCAATTATTTCACCAACACCGGTCAGTATTGAAATTTTTCGCCGCAGGCGTTGTCGTCCTTTTTTTTAATTTGGCGCTTCTGTATTTACTCACTGATATTTTGAAGAACTGGTATATCGTTTCCTCCATTGTCGCCTATGCTTTTGCCGTTGTGTTGAATTTTTTTCTTCAAAAAATATGGGTTTTTGAAAATAATCCGAGTGAAAATGCTGAAAAACAATTTCTTGTCTATGTGATTGCCGCGGTTAGTAATGCGATAATGAACACCGTTTTACTGTATGTGATCGTTGAGTACGGACATGTTCATTATTTGTTGTCGCAAGTTACCGTTACTTTATTTTTGGCGATCGTAAATTATTATCTCAATCGAAATTATATATTTGCATAATATCGGAAAAATGTATGACTTTTTTTTCAAAAATTATAGCCGGGGTAAAATTGCACAAAAAAGATTTTTTTGTTTTGCTGTTCTTCATTATCGTCGGTACTACATCAGTACTCTATAGTTTGACGTTGCCGTTTTCCGTTAACGGCGATACTTATGTGACATTGCTTGCCAACAAAGCGATATCGGACGTTCACTATCCGGATAGGGAAATGATCTTAAGAAATGATTTCAGGCCGTATCTCTACCCGGTCACACTCGAATTTCTCAACAGCCGATTTTCCGCGCACGAT
>Ga0172379_10002301_pt1 | contig 34285 bp, 37 predicted proteins | sample GrowelOW334metaG_FD_119756 | JGI IMG/M metagenome (GOLD analysis project Ga0172379, IMG submission 119756) | Groundwater microbial communities from an aquifer near a municipal landfill in Southern Ontario, Canada - Groundwater well OW334 metaG | ecosystem: Environmental > Aquatic > Deep... | reverse complement strand
GAGGGCTTACGGATTCAGAAATTTCCAAAACTATCGATTGAGGGTCAGAGCTTTATGTGCTTAAATTCACTACTTCAAAACAACTGCGGATTCTTGTTGCCCCGTTATTTGGAGAAGAGCCCAGCTTTTCCTCGGCACCAACCCGGTCGGGGTTGGTGCGTACCCCTCAATAACTCCGTTCGAGTGATTGGGGGTACGTGGGCATGTCAGGATTCGGCTCCCTACGCTACGCTCCGGGTAGCCACCCGCCTCGCATATCAACGCTCCTAAACGTCGCGTTTGCGAGGCTCCCTTCGAATCCTGACTCGAGCTTGAAAAAAACTGGGCATGTCAGGATTCGAACCTGAGACCCCTTCCGTGTAAAGGAAGTGCTCTAACCAGCTGAGCTACACGCCCCTACTGCCCCTTATTAATTTCCCGAATCAATTCATGCATGCGCGCCACCCCGTGCCGGTCGAAATGGAACGACAAACGGATCAAATTCGCCGTCAGCGGTTCGTTGGCCTCCTCTTCGAAAGGCTTCAGGTGCTGCTCGATCGATCCGGAGGATATGATGTCTTTGAAATCCTTGTTGAGCCGGACTAGTTTTTTCGGCGACAAAGGATTTTTGATCCGCAAAACCAGCCGGTCACGGATATACCGGATCGAGTGATAGTTCCGGTAAAAATCCGCAATGATGCGGACCGCCTCGCGGGGGTCATGCGTGTGATGAATCAGACCCATGTCGGCGCGGTCGATCATCTTCCCTTTCTCCAGGTGGTTGCGGATGAACCGAAGCCAGGAGCTCCAATACTTGCTTCGCGGCGAGTCCATCAGAACCACCGGTCGAGGGTCGGCTTTTCCTGTCTGGACCAGCGTGAGGGATTCAAAACCTTCGTCGTGCGTCCCGAAGCCTCCCGGGAATAGGACCGTTGCGTCGGACTCCTTGATGAAAACGAGCTTCCGGGTGAAGAAGTATTTGAAGTTGACGAGCTTCGGGTCGTTGTCGATGTGCGGATTAGCGTGCTGCTCGAAGGGCAAGCGGATGTTGGCGCCGAAACTTGCGGCGCGCCCCGCCCCCTCGTTGCCGGCATGCATGATCCCGGAGGCCGCTCCGGTGATCACCATCCAGCCGCTTCGGACCATGTAGCGCGCAAATTCGCGGGCCAGTTTATATTCGGGCGAAGTGGCCGGAGTCCGGGCAGAACCAAAAATTGCGACTTTCCGGATCTGCCGGTATGGCGTATAGACGGAAAGCGCGTAGCGGAGTTCCTTGAGGGCGGTATTCAGGATTTTGATGTCGCCCCGGTCAATATTGTCCTCGCGCATCCGGAGCGTGGAAACGATGATCTCTTCGAGCAGATCCGCATTCGGAGACCCTCCGGCTTTCTCGATAAGCTCATGAATCAAAAGGTCGAGGGCCTCGCTTCGCGTCTTGTATTTCCTGTGGGGAAAAGCAAATTCGGGCATCTTATCCGCCTTGGATCCTGATTTTGAGGAGAAGATCTCCCTCGTGCCCGCAAGCCGGGCACAGCTTCCCTTGGCGCGTCAGGCGGAGCATCTGCCCCTCCCGGGTTCCCGCAGGAATGCGCACGGAAATCGATTTTCCCTCAGGCGTGGTAAAGGCCGCTTTTCCGCCCTTCTCGGCCTTCTCTCGCCCGATCCTCAGACTGACGATCGTGTCGGCATTGACTTCCGCCTGTGCCTGGGGCCCCGCATGGACTTCTTGGTATCCGTACGGCGTTTGCGCGTAACCACCCCCGTTGCCCACACCGCCTAAAATATCTTCGAAGATATCGCTAAAAGCCGAATAACGCCGGCTGCCGTGCCCGCCCCCCCTCGAGGAAAACTGCCGCAGAAGGTCTTCGAAGTCGAAGCCCTGCGCTCCCGCAAAATTCGCGGAGTCGCCGCCGCCGTACTTTCTCATCTGATCGTATTGCTGACGGCGCTTGGCATCGCTGAGTACAAAATAAGCTTCCGACACTTCTTTGAATTTGGCCTCGGAGGCTTTGACATTGCCGGGATTCTTGTCGGGATGATATTTTACGGCAAGTTTGCGATAGACCTTTTTGATCTCATCGGCCGACGCAGTCTCAGAAACACCCAGGGTGCGGTAATAGTCTTTTTTATTCATGGGTCGACATTATACCATATTTGAGTTTAGGACAAAGCGCGGGAGGAATTACGCTTTGCCGATGTGCTTATCGATGACCGCGTAGAGAGCTTCCGAGTCAAAAGGCTTGGGCAGAGAATCGACCGCCCGGCATTCGCCGGCTTTCTCCCCGAGGGATTGAACGCTGGCCGTCATGAGAACCACGGGAATGGCCGAAAGGGTCGGGTCCTCGCGCAAAAGGGCGGCCACCTCCTTCGCAGACATATCCGGCAGATGATAATCGAGTATAACAAGGTCAGGTTTCTGGGTCCGGCATGTTTCGACGCCCGATTTGCCGTCTTCGGCCGTCACAATCTCATAGCCTCTTGCTTTGAGTCGATACACGACCGTCAGCATGACGTCGATTTCATCGTCAATGATCAAAATTTTCTTAGGCATTCCTCCCCCTGCGATCGACCAAGGGAAGGACGACATGGAAGGACGCCCCCTTCCCGAATTCCGATTCCGCCCAAATCTTACCGTGATGCCGAAGGACGATCTCTTTAGAGATTGCGAGCCCAAGGCCGGTACTCCCGACCCTTTTGTGCCTCGTCGTCTCGAGCTGCTGAAAGCTCTGGAACAGCCGCGGCATGTCTTCAGCCCGGATGCCGGGCCCCGTATCCTCCACGACGACGTGGACCGTATTGGCCTCGGCATAGGCTTTGAATTTGACCGAGCCGTGATCCGTGAATTTGATCGCGTTGTTGGCGAGGTTGGTCATGACCTGGATCATCTTGTCGTGGTCAAAGACGATCCGGGGGATATCGGGCGCGATCTCGACGAGGAGATTCAGCTTTTTTTCCCGGGCCATAATCCCCATGGTTTCTGCGACATCCCGGATCACCCCCCCGAGGTCGTCTTCCAGCATTTTGAATTCGACGAGCCCCGAATCGAGCTTCTGAAAATCCAGCACGTCATTGATCAAGCGATTCAACCGGTCCGCGTTCCGCCGGACCATCTCGAGGAGTTCCTTTTGCTGAGCAGTCACGGGCCCGGTGAGGCCATCCAGGATGATCCCCGCTCCCTCGCGGATCGGACCCAAGGGCGTCCGCAACTCATGCGAAACCATCGACGTAAAGCTGGATTTGATCGCCAGGGCCGATTCCAGCTTCTTCTTGGCCTCCGTCAGATCCTCGAGGATATTCAGGGTGGCCTCGTAAGAGCGGCTCAGCTCCAGCGTGCGTTCATCGACTGTTTTCTCCAAATCCTTCGAAAACGCCGCGACCTCCCGGTTGGCGGACAAGAGTTCCATCTGTTTCGTCTTGAGCGACTGGGCCATGGTGCGGAAGGTATTCGCCAGCACTTCGATCTCGTCGCCCGTTTTGAAGTGGAACTCGAAATTCCAATCTCCCTTCAGGATTCTTTGTGTCGCGGCCTGCAATTCGCGGATCGGTAAGGACAGCCTGTTGCCCAGAAGGACGCCCATGCCAACCGAGATCACCAACGCAAATGCCAGAACGGCTCCCAAGCCGCAAAGCAGAACAAACGCCGGCGAAAAAACCTCGTCAAAATCCTGGAGCATGCAGACGTGCCAATCCATCCCGTTCTCACTCAAAAGCGGCGAACGGACCTGAGACCAGAAGTAGACGATGCGTTTCTTTCCGGTTCCCGCAGGCGCGCGGACCCGGAAAGTCCGCAGTCCTGTTCCCTTCCATTTCGAAAACTCTTTTGCGCTCAAAAATTCAACATCCTCCGGATGTAATCCCATTTCGAAGACCACATGATCCTTTTCATCCACCACCAGGACACGCTGCGTTTGCCCCATTCGAAGCGACTTGAGAGGATTGAAAAAAGCTCTGATATCGATCGCGGCCTTCGCGACGCCAATCATTTCATGCTGATCATCAAAGACGGGAATCCCCAAGGGCAGCGCATAAACCCCGCTCGATTCGTCGACCTCCGCGTCCCCGACATAAATACCCGACCCTTTCTGGGCCTTGACCTTTTGCCACCATTCCTCGTCGGCCTGATAGAAATCCGAGGTTTTACGCGAAGCACCGGCCAAGCCGCCGTAGCGATCCGTCACAAAGATTTCCGCAAGCGTCGGGTCCGTTTTTTCGAGGCTATTCAGGCGGTCACTGAGGGGATTTTCAAGATAACTGCAGACCATGGCATCGGTCGGACCGGCGGCGATCCAAAGCTTATCCTTCCGGAGAATGTCGTCCATCAGCACGCCCGCATCCAGAGCTGCCTGGCGCTCATTCGCCTCACGAATGGCGCTTCGCAAAACCGGCCCGGTCACATACCCTTCCAAAGCCTGCTCTTTCTCCTTGAGAAGGGTACTCATCGAAGTGGCCAGCATCTCGGTGATCCTTTCCCGGTCATCGCTGATGACCTTGACCACGAGGTGATAGACCCAAACCGATGTCAGGACAGCCATCAGGAATACCGTCCCGACGCTGACCAGGATCATGGCCCCGAGGATCTTGCTCCGGATCGTCGTCATCTTTTGTGTTGAAACCTCAGTGCTTTTCATAGAATTTCCCTAGGACGGATTCTGCGGGCCAACCTGATGAAGCCGCGCTTCGAGATCCGCGATTTTCGTCTTGAGCTCCTTCATGCGCATTTCCCGGTCGACGGTCACTTTCTGGAACCGTTCCAGGGAGGCCATTTTTTGGGCGAGGGCCTCCTCCGCTTTTTTTCGAGAAGTGATGTCATGGGACACGGAAACGATGCCGACGATCCCCCCGTCGGCGCCCTTGACCGGTGACACAGAGAGCATGGCGTCGATCGCCTGCCCGTCTTTGCGGAGCCTCTTGGTTTCCAGGCTCTTGACGCTTTCGCCGCGGAGAACGGTTTCAAGAATCCCTCTCGTTTCCTCCGCTCGTTCCTGAGGAACCAGCCTCGAGACAGGAACTCCGATCACCTCCTCCTCGTCGTAACCGTACATTTCCTTAGCTCCGAGATTCCAGCTCGTAATCTTGCCGTCAAGGCTGACGCCGATAATCCCCTCCGCCGAGGAGTTGACGAGCGCTGCGAGGCGGCTGACCGCTTCATCCTTTTTCCGCATGTCGGAAATATCCCTGGCGATATGCACGCTGCCGATCAACCGCTTGTTACGGTCAAACAATGGCGAGGTGGTGACCTGAAGGGGAACACCGATATTCGGATCATCGACTTCCTCGACGTGAAGGCACTGATCGCACTGCGTTTTTTCGAAGGGGCAGGTCGGCCACGGCGAATTCCGTCTGTGAAGGACCTCGTAGCATTTCTTTCCAACAATGTCGGAGGGAGCCATTTTGAAAGCTTCGGCAAAGGCCTTGTTCATCCGGATGATGACGAAGTTCTCGTCCTGGATAAAAATCGGCTGGTTGATCGCATCGAAGATCGCCTCCCACCGATACTCGGGCCGATTCGGCAGCCCTTTGGCCATTTCTGCATTCTTGTCCATCTCGCCGCCTTTCTTTGAAAAATGGGATTTGCTAGTATTTATCGGCCATAGTTGAGAAAAAAAAAGGCCCGGGGATTATGTCCCCGGGCGGGATATGCCGTAAAAACCCGCCTCAATCTTTCAAAGGTCTACGGGCAATACTCACAAACTCGTTAAAATAAAAACACTTCCCAAAAAACCGCGGCAATGGAAAAGAAAATTCCTTAAAAACCTCAAATCCAAGCGTTTGAGCAATTCCCCTCATCTTTTCAAAATCCATGGGCTCAATATGCGTTGGATCTTTCTTGAATCCTGCCTCCTGCGGGGCAATGACAACAAGCTGTCCTCGTGGTTTGATAAGTCCAACATATCTACGCAGCAATTCGCACGCTTCTTTCAGAGACATATGCTCAGCCACGTGAGAAAACAATAGGGAGTCGAAACGGTCAGGCACATTGAAAGCCGACTTCTGAAACTCTTCGGGAGTAAACGCGCTCAGACCCTCGCGGCGAGCATACTGTACTGCAACCAAATTATGATCAATGCCAACGCCGTTTCCTTGCAAGTGTTTCAAGTTCCTGCCAACACCGCATCCAATATCCAGACAAAAACCAAGCCTTAAACGACGCAAATTCCAGGCGTATGGCAATTGAACATTAAGAAAACGCCGCCACCATGCGTTCTGCGCTCGATGGATGTTTTCAGCATAATTGCAATCGATGGTTGATGGGGGCATCTTGCAGATAAACTATCACGGATTAATATTGGGGTGTCATTATATTTTATCGGGCAAGGTTACTGTATTCTTATTCATCATAAGTAACCTATTGCAATTCGATGAGATTGGGTTTTGTTTCTCTAGAAATCGTGCACGACTTTCAGATTTTGCCCTGTAAACTTAAGCTGTGTTATGTCCCCGGTATCAGAGTCTGTGGCCTTCTTTTCGTGAATCGTTGTGGAACATCCTCCCAAAAACAAACTTGCCGAAAGGAAAATCAGCATCAGGCTTATATGGCTGATCCTCACAATCGAACCATTTCCGTGTTTACACTCCACTCCTGCGCAGCCTGAAAAATTATTTCCATTCCCCCTTAATTTTCGAGAGATCAACGGCGGAGGGATTGTTAAATTTGATAGCCTTTCCCGTTCCCTGTGGCGAAGCCCAGGACCAGCCAGCGGGGTGATGCCATGTTCCAATTTCAATAACAGCATCCGCTCCGATCTTTCTCGCTTCTTCAGCAAATGTCGTATACACCTTCTCATCGCTCCCATACCACACTTTTCCCACCTCGATCTGGGCAAGAGATTCATAGCCAAACTCTTTTGGCAGCGATTCCTCAGTTAAAAATACTTTTCCTTTATTCGCTGGTAATTTCTTTTCAGAAAGGGCGCTAACGTCCGTTGTGTTCACAAGAATGAATGGGCTGTGCGCTGCACATCCTGTCGTCGAGATAACAACGAGAACTAAACCCCACACTTTCAAGACAGCATTAAGCTTCGCTGATTTTTTCATGCATCCTCCCCGGTTTACTTGTTTACTAGAAACGTTTTAACGCTTCGTGGTCGTTGCTCCCAGCGTTATTTTTTTAATTTCACACGGCATCGCTGATGCTTACAGTCGTACTTAACGCAATGGATCTCATGAATTTCCATAGGCTTTGTGTCCGCAATGACCCTCGCCCCATAAGCAACCTGATTTCGAAGCATCAGTGCCGCCGCAACGCATTGAAAACCGCTCCCAGTCATCATATCCCCGAAAATCGAAGCGTATCCGGCAACAGAGATCCCGTGATCAATAGGCACGCTCTCGTTTTCCATGATGCATATATCTGGCCGTTCTTCAGCACAAGAGGCACTATCAAAAGACACCCCTGAAAATGTGCCGTACTTTCTTCGAGCAGGATCGGACGTTAATAGAAAAAACACGCTCCCTTCGCCGAGCCCAGGCGAATGCTTATTGCCACACCCAGAAGGATTCATTTTACTGCCGGTTTCAGCCTTAAGTTTCTCACTATAAATTGATTCCATCACCGAACCGCATTCTTCCACACATCCAACTAAAACGTGGCCACAACGGCCTTCTGACAGCCAAGCCCCCGCAAGAAGAAGAGCTTGCTGGAAAGAAAAGTGGAACTGAGTCACTGTGAGTGTCGGACCGGTACACTTTAAAACTTTTGCAACATAAGAAGCCGCAGCGTTGTGAATTGAATGCGAAAATATCGTCGGAGAAACACTCGAATCGCTGTAATTAAGAATATCATCTAAAAAACGAAATGTGGTCGCGTGAGGCCCCAACCCTGTGCAAACAATGACCCCCATTGAACCGTTCGAACATCCCCCGTCACGAATAGCATCGTAAGCGGCCAGTACTGCGATTTTGCTAAACCGATCGGCCCGCCGGATATCCCATAAAACATCTCTGTCCTCAAGAGCATCTGGAGGTATACGGTGACAGGAACCTAATACATCCGAAGATGCGACGTTTTCCTTAAGCGCTTGCTCAAATCGTGAGAGTCCCCGCCCCAGAGAGCATAGAACTCCGATGCCGGCGATGTTCATGGACCCCATGGAGCTTCTCCACCAGACTTTACACACTCAATAACAAGAGCCGCATTATTCCCGCCAAAACCTAAAGATGTTGAGACCGCATAATGACCTGCCACCATCGTTTTCGTGCGCGTGGGCGCAATGGCAATGCCATCATCGAGTGATTGAAAACCCGCGCATTGCGGGATCCATCCTTCATAAAGAGCTGCCGCACAAAAGGCAGCTTCCAAACCTCCTGCTGCACCAAGCGTGTGCCCCGTAAATCCTTTCGTGGAATAGAACGGAACTCCCGTCCCAAAAACTCTTGAAAGCACGGCTCCTTCCACGCGATCATTGTCTTGCGTCGCAGTGCCATGAGCATTCACAAAAGAAACATCTTTAGCGTCAATCCCCGCTTCTGATAAAGCTGAACGAATGGCTTTTTCCAAACCCGCGCCTTCCGGCGCCGGAGCCGTCAAATGATAAGCGTCATTAGCTGCGCCGTATCCGCAAAGCCATAAGGACACTTTTTTCTTTCTCGCCTGAGAGCTTTTCTCTGTCTCGATCACCAAAATCCCTGCCCCTTCTCCTAAATTCAGACCATTCCGGTCTTTGTCAAACGGCGCACACAAAGAATCGCTGAGAATTCCAAGTGATCCAAACCCGCACAAGGGCACGCGATTCAATTCATCAGCTCCGCCTGCAATGGCTACATCGCACAAACCAGCCCGCAACCATGACAAAGCTACGCCTATCGCATCTGCGCCGGATGTGCATGCATTCACCACAGTAAGTGAGGGGCCTTGTATCTTAAGAGTAGAAGCTACAGCCCCGGCAAGATTGCCATTCAAATAACGGTCAACCGGATCCATGAGAACCTTCCCTGATTCACGATATGTTCTGTAAAATTCAATATCATTAAGCTGACTTGCAACCGTCGTCCCAAGACACACCCCAACACGCCGGGAGGCAAGATCATCCCCAAATCCGGCTGACCGCAACGCCTCTTCAACAGCACACAAACAAAGTCCCAGCGATCTCATTTGATTTTGATCTTTTGCCTGGGAGAATGTTTTTGCTTCAAAAACAGGCTTACTAAGACTGGTGGGAAACAACGTGACGGGGCCCGCATTTCGCTTTCCATGTTGAAACGCCTTTAGCGTTTCATGCATGTTTCTGCCCGCCGCAGACAAAACGCCAAGCCCTGTGATACCAACCTTCATGGCTTTAGTTCCTGGTATTATCGAAAACAAAACGCGAAAGGGTATCGATAGAATAAAATATCTCTCGCCCTCGTTTCATGTCTCTGACGTCCAGTCCGAAGTTCCTCTGAAGAATGACGACAATCTCCACAGCGTCAAGGGAATCGAGGCCAAGGCCATCTCCAAAAAGGATCTCATCGTCTTTTATCGTCAGGGGATCCAGCTCGCTTAAAAAAGCTAGATTGCTGACGAGTAATTCCTTCAGCTTTTTGCGTATCGTTTCGAGATCCTCGCCTTTACTTATTGTCATCCCTCGACTCCTTTTCTTTGGACCATACGTTATGAAACATAAAACATTGATACGGGAACTTGTTCACAAAAGCCTCCAGCATAGCCGCGTACTCCCCGACCCATTGTCGCAGCTGCGCTTTTTTATCCTTATCTTTCGCATAACATGGATAAATGACATTCGACATATCCACGACATACTCGCGGTCTGACTCCTTTTGAGCCAAGAGCACGACCACTGGGCATCCTGCTGCTGCAGCAATGCTAAAAGCCCCGAAAGGGAAATGGGCCTCAGCCCTCAAGAAAGGGACATTAACGGTGTCAAACGTATAACTTCGATCCCCCATCATGGAGACCACGTTTCCCTCTTCGAGAACTTTCATAATCTCAAGCACTCCTCCTAGATACTGTTCGGGAGAAATGATCTCGACATAATCCTTTACATCTCCAATCTTCAAGGCGTTACGAATGGCCTGATTATCCTCCGGCCTCATCACAAGATAAACCTTTTTCCCAAGACGCCCCAAAAAATTCAGCCCAACTTGCCAATTACCAACATGAGCCGTAAGCAAAATAATGCCATGGGACGCATCCCGAACTAATGATTGGAACTTCTCGTAACCACGAGCCTGATAGTAGAACAACTCCGGCTTTCGCGTTACCACATACCGGTCGATCAAATGCCTGCCTTGATTCAGAAATAACCGATAAACATGCAGATATTGCTTCGCCTTGCTTTCGCCTCTGAATCTCTTTTCGACATATGCGAGCGCTGCCTGGACAGCACCCCTATCAAATAGCAAATAATGCAGGCATACAACATACAACAAGCTGTAAACCCCACGCAATCCAAACATTCGAAAGAATACTTCAAAAAACCCTATCCCGACAGCATTGCCTCGACGTTTAACATTAATCTTGCGTTCATTCTCAGTCGACAACTCAGCCATTATGGATTGATCTCGTTCACTAAACTTCCATTGCTTAAAATGGTCGTCGACTTCTTCTCGTGGACAGCCCGCGCAATAAAAAACACGCCTATGCCCACAAACACCGCGAGGACCGGGCCAACGATAAGCGAGCCTAGCAACCAATCTGACAACCAAACAGAGATCTGCCCAAAAACGTCTTCCTTGGACACCTCGGTTAGCCAACGCCCGTATTTCATATAGTGCCCCAATTCAATGCAGACGAGTGGAACGAAAGGAGGATTGCACAGATTCTGTATGCTTACAGCCATGATCTTATTCAAATGCAATCGTGCGGTTACGTAGATGATTACTATCGTATGAACGAACAAAAGCGGAAGCGTGGCAAGCAGGATCCCTACTCCGGCCGATGCCGCCAGGCCTTCCGGCGTTGTGTTTTCTTTCAGCAACATTTTTATGAATGTTACGGGATGTCGAAACACATCAAAGCTAAAACGCTTTGACGGATCCTGAACAAGCTTTCTATGCGGCCAAGGAAGAAGGCATCGCATAACCAAATAAGTATGCATGCATGAGATTCGAAAGTTATCCACAAAGGGCTTGAAATGCGAGACGCGCTTCCCTTCTTTGGGATACCAAACATCAATGGCGACCGTCTTTATCGTTAAGCCGGCCCACAAAGCCTTCGCTAAAACCTCCGTTTCAAAATCATAATGAGCCCCGGTTAATTTCAGAGCGCTCAGATACCGAACGGGATAAGCACGAAAGCCGCTCTGGCAATCATCCACTGAAGCGCCCGTTTCCACACGCAACCAGAAATTAGCGAAAGCTCTTCCGAAGCGACTCCCTGAAGGAATGTGCGAATAAGAAAAGTCTCGGCATCCGACGACAAGCGCAGTTTCATCTTCCTGCAAGAGCAGAATAAATTTTCCAAGATCCTTCGGATTATGCTGACCATCGCCATCCAAGGTGATCATAAAGCGACCACCTTTTGAGGTCACATGCCCCAAGGCTGTTAGAATCGCTCTCCCCTTACCCAGATTAGTCTCATGCTTTAGAACGGTAATATCACTCCCGTCAAACAGGGAAGCAATATCAACATCCGTGCTCCCGTCATCCACGACGATCACATGTTCCAAGAACTTCCGACAAGCGAGCGCCACATCACGGACCGTGTTCCGGTTGTTATACACAGGAATCACGCACCAGACTGATTCAGAGGGAGAATAGTTATGAGGTTGCATTAAGCCCCGCTCTCTTTCCTCTCGAGTCTTTTCGCTTAATCATTTCCCACATCATGCCGGAATACCCCATGTTGTGCAGAAGCTGGAGACTGCTGTCCAGCGCATCTGCAGGAAACACACAATGACGAAGACCCGCAAAGGCCTTCGTTAGTGTCTCCTCTAGCCATTTCCGATCCATACCGGAAGCAAAGTAATAAGCAGGCTCTAAAAGGCTCTGCCCTTTAGCTACCAGTCCTTCCTTTTGCGCAATGCTGAACAAGGGCGACCCGGGAAGGATCCTTATTCCCATAAAGATAAAAGAAATGGCATTTTCAAGGCTCAGGATATTTTTTATTCCCTCGCGCACCGTTTCTTCCGTTTCTCCAGGGCCACCAAACATATAATAATAAATGGACGAGATCTTATGGTTTTGCAGCAGGTTATGACAACGAACGATGTCCTTGAATGAAAACGTCTTTCCGAGTCCCTTTAAAGTTATATCCGTAGTCGCATCAGAGCCCATCTCAGCAGCGCTAAGACCTGTTTCCTTCATCAGAGCCAAGTTTTCATCTGTCAGACCTTCCGGCTTAAAAAAAGCTGTCCAGGGCACTTTCACGCCCTGGTTCTTCATCTCGCGGACCACTTCCATATAGCGACCTTCATCATCATTAAAAAGAGAATCCGTGAAGAAGATATATTTCGCTCCGTGAGTGTTCACTAAAGCTTGGACGTCCTCCACGACAGCTTTCGGATCACGGCACCGGATCTCCTGTCCTTCCAAGAATGGATATGTACAATAAACACAATTGTGTGCACAGCCTCTCTTCGTCTGCACACCGATGATATTGCCCCGCTTCAAATAAAAATCCATCAGTTCAGGCTCATAAAAGGCTGATGGAATTTCATGACCAAACAACTTGGGAGCAGCACGCACGCATCGCTCCTGGGGATAGCTTCCCCGGGAAGCGGCCTCTGCAAACTCGACCATGGCAGTCTCCGCTTCGCCGACAATACCGTAATTGCCACCGATGAAATTCAGAACAGCCTCCGGCATCATCGAAAAACCAGCGCCTCCAAGCACCACAGGCGTATCCGTTTGCCGCTTTATCATCTGAACCATCGATTGGACAGCATCCAAATAACGTTGTTCGTTCAATAAATTCACATTATCTAAATTTCGTATTGAAATCCCGATAAGGCTTGGCCCGAATTGCTTCAAGGTTTCAGCAAGATCATCGAGAGATAATCCCTTGTAAAGAAAATCATATTGGCGAACTTCGTGCCCGGCTGTGCGGAGGGCATTGGCTACCATACTCAAGCCCAACGGATAGACCGGATAAGGCGTTGTCGCAACATTGGCGGAGATCAGCAATATCCTCACGATTGAAACTCCGGAGCTTTGGCCTGCCCCCATCCGTGACGACGATTCAACTTAACAGGCCGGTAGGTCCCATCCTCAATTTCCTTCTTTATCACGTCGAGATACAACTTCCCCATCCGAAGCTCAATGTTGCTACTCGAATAAAAAGCCTTCCACGCATACTCATACATTCTCTGCAAAGAATCCACGCTCATCTTTTTAGGCTTAAACACAACCTCAGCTGCCGTATAACGCTGCCAATCGTTATGAAGAATTCTATTTTCAGTTTCCAGTTTTGCTCTGATCGGCGAATGCATGAAAGGGGTCATAATAGTAAACTCCGCAAAATCAAGATCGATCTCCAGCAAAAAATCGACCAGGCGTTTGATGGCATCCTCATCCTGATCATCCGTCCCTAGAATGATCGTCCCTTCAACCCCAATGCCTCTCTCTTTCAAGCGCTTCACTTTTCTGCGGATATGGTCTGACGTGTCGAATATCGCCTGATAGACATACCAACAACCCGCCTTCACGGCTAAGTCTAGGATCTCGTCGTTATCCTTGATCGGATGTGATACCCACTTTTTCTTAAGCGGCGCAATCGCCCTAAAGAGCTCCTTTTCCCACTCATCATCCTGGGCCAACGAATTATCAACAAAGAAAAGACGATTGTTATCGATCGTGGAAAGCTCCTCAACAACACGCTGAATGGGCCTTGGCCGGAACTTATTCCCTCCCAAATATCCGACACAGCAGGGAAAGCAATCAAAACGGCACCCCCTCGACGCATGGACCAAATCCACCATCTGAACTCCACGAAAATTGTACAATTCCCTTTTAAGAATACTTCGACGGGCAGGACCCACCAAACTCAAATCCGGAAAATCAAACCGGTGGTCATAGATTTTTTTTAATTGCCCACGTTTATAATCAGACAACACCTGTCCGATCCGTCCCTCTGCTTCACCCAAAAAAACAGAGTCCGCATGCAACATCGTTTCTTCAGCATGTAAAACAGTTGCTATGCCGCCAAAAAGGACGGCCTTCCCCTTCGCCCTAAATGTGTCTGCGATCTCCCATGCTCTCGGCATTTGACAGGTGAGCATGACGGATAAGGCGATTAAATCCGCCTCTTCGTCAAAACAAAGTTCCTCGACGTTCTCGTCACAAAAAGAGATCTCGACGTCACTTGGCAATGCGGCGGCGAACACAACAGGCCCATGCGGGGGCAGATTGAATTCCGGCTGATTTTTCAGTTTGGGCCACTTTGGATAGATGAGCTTAATTTTCACAAGTCGTCCCCTGAAACCACATAACAGGTGGCTTTTTTTGAATCATAAATAACTGCGAGCAAAATATGAGCTTCTTTATTTCTGATCATTAGTTCCGCATGCGCCAGTAAACGCTCTTCCGGTTTTTCTGGATCCCTCAAGTATAGAAGCGGCCCCTGCAAGCCAAAGTGAATTGCTGCCTCTGCGAGAGGGCTCGTTGGCAGGGTATAAATAAAGAGATTTCCCCTGGCAAGTTTCCTACCATGTTCTGCATAGTCTCTAAAGTAAGCAAGGTTAGAAGCTAAAGCCCCATCCTGGCTTGCCCCCAATATCCCAATAGCCTGTTTTTTCCCATCAGCATAAGCAATGCCTGCATCATGCAGAGCTAACGCAACCGAAAGAGTTGTCAGACGTGACGCCTCATCAAACCGAGCTAAGTTCTTGACCGGATATGCAAAGATGGCATCTTTAAGCAGCTGCGCATATAACGACAACAAATTCGAGCACTTCCACTGAAGTCCCTTCTTCTCGCTCGCACCCTCCTCACCATCTTTGATCCAGCCACGTCCTTTGATCACTTAGACACTCGATCCAGGGGCCTGCTCAAACCCCTTTAGTTTAGTCTTTGCTGCTGCTGTAAAATTATCAATTACCGACCCCAACATTTTTTCCCATGCGCTATCACCTGCAACCTGAAAGCTTTCCTCTGCTGTGGCCATAATAACTACCGGATTATCTTTTGGTGATACACTTATTGTGTTTGTTGTAGTTATTTCGCTTTTTAGCGTAAGGGCCCAAAAACTCACCGAGAGGTAATTCCAGAATTTATCGATGGAGATATCCATTATTATCGCATCAGGTTTTGCATCTTCTTGCTTGTCAACCACAGCATAGCCCAAGGAATACCAGGCATTCCTTGTTGCCTCATAGACAGTCTTTTGAACACTCTGGCCTTCGCCGAGCATAATGTCACCCAAAGCCTTTCCCATGCCATTTCGCTTTCGTCCAACCGCTCTGCTTTTGAGCTCGGGGGTCGCGTTCTTTAAATCGCCAAAACCTAACGATGGGATATCGGGAGTTGAAGGACTGTCCTGAAATTGACGGTTATCAACAATAGATCGTATATATACTTGTTTGCCATTTGGATTGACTATGGCCCCGGTGCGCATCTGCGCATCAATATAAGAACGATTCAAAGCACAACCGGAAGCAGTAACCACAAGAACTATTAAAAAACACAGTTTTACAAACCTAGCCATATAGGCCTCCGTTGTTTAGTGTTTCAATACTAATGCGACGTTTACCCCACCAAAACCAGAGTTGTTAACCAGAACAACGTCTTTCTCCAATACTTTCTTTTCCCAAGAAACCCAATCCTTAGCCTCGGGATCAACATCACGCATTCCTACTGTTGGAGGGATAATGCGCTCCCGTAAAACCTGAAGCGCTGTAACCGTCTCGATCAAGCCGGCAGCGCCCATCGTATGTCCCACCGCCCCTTTTAGGGAATAAAGCGGGACGGGATGATCTGGAAAAACACTTTGATAGGCTTTCATCTCCATGGAGTCATTGTAGAGAGTCCCCGTCCCATGACTGGAAATACACCCCACATCATCATGCGATACGTCCGCCTTTGCCAAAGCCTCCTGAATGGCCCGGCTTAAACCACTGCCATCGCGTACAGGCCCTGTCATATGATTGGCATCGCCCTCTACTGCCCAACCGGCGATCTCTCCCAGGATAGTTCTGCCTTCCTGCTTGGCTCTTCCCTGGCTCATGAGCAGAATAAAACCGGCACCCTCGCCCAAACTCAAACCTGCCCTATTTTTATCGAAAGGCTTAGCTGAATCCGGATCGAGCGCCATAAGCGAAGAAAATCCAGAAAAGACAAACTCGCTAACACAATCGCAGGCGACAATCAACACACACCCTTCTTTGCCGGAGCGTATCGCTGCCGCACCTTGAGCGATCGCAGCGCTCGCGGAGGAACAAGCCGCCGAGACAACCAACCCCGCCCCTATAACACCTGTCAATGTCTTGATCTTTTCCAACAAAAACTCGGGACGACTTTGACCTGCGTCACCGCTACTCTCCAACACAGCACTTTCTAAATAATCAATTTCTCCGGTCGTTGTCGCAAGAAACAATGCTGCATCTTTTGGGATCTGCGCACGGGCGTCATTCAGAAGCGGTTTTAGCATCTGCCACACAAGGGATTCCCCTTGTTTTGCCTCTAACCCAGGAATCAAGGCAGCATTTTGACTCTGGAATGTCCCTTCCGCTCGAAAACGATGACATGGCCGGATCGCTGAATGATTCGATAGAAGCCCCTGCCAACACGCATCCACTCCCCGCCCATAGGAGGTCACAATATCGGAAGCTACAACGCAAACTTTGTTCTCTGTCACAAAATGTCACCTGACATCCAACGACTTCGACAACGCTCCAAAATGTCCGGGACCGTCAAGAGAACCTCACCTGATACTGCATCAATAAACATTTGGACTGTATAGCCCGTCGCTGCCAATGTTCCATCCTCCTTCAGCACGGTAAATTCCGTATGGAGTCTGGCTCCTTCGGACCAAACATAGGCCGCTTTAATTTTAATGCTCTCAGCTAACATCAAAGACCGATGATAGTCTACATGGAACTGCACAATGGGCGCCTGAACTCTCGCATCGAGAAAATCCTTGTACGACAGCCCACATTTTCTACCCAGCTCTCCTGCGGCCTCTTCAAAATATCGAGCGTAGTTACCATGCCAAACCACTCCCATAACATCAGCATCGCTGAACTGAACACGCCTTTCGATATAAGTCTCGATCGGAGCTGGCACTCCTTCGTCAGGTTGAAAATATCCGCCTTTTTGTCTTCTCATCACAAAATCCTCCTTCTAGCTCACGATATAATTTGAATCACTGCTCCAAGCATAGCCTTTTTTTTATTATCCTTCTTACACGAGGCTTTAATAACTATCTCTCTGCCTTGTTTCGATACTTCCTGGCACTCCATGATAATGTCTTCCCCGGGCAGAACAGGCGCGATGAATTTCGCCGTTTTTAATTCGACTAATCGAATTGGGATACTATGATAGGCCTCATACAAGCTCAACATAGCCTGAATAAGACAGACCCCCGGCAAAATGGGCTTTCCCGGAAAATGCCCTTGAAAACCAACGAATGACGCCGGAAATGAAAACTGGGCAAGCAAAACGCCTGCCGTGTCCATCCAGAAATGTTTTATGCTGCTTCGGATCTCTTTCCTTAATCTGCTCACTTAGCGCACCTCTTTCAAACGAATGATCAAACTGTAGCCGAAGCGAGAATTCTTAAGCATGATCCCCGAGGGATAATATTTGCCACGCTCCTGGCGATACTCATAATAAGAAACATTCCAAACAAGATGGTTTTTTTCATAATATTTTTTTTCAACGAGCATCGTGGGACTCCCGGCAAACACATACTTGATTACCCCGGAACCACTCGGCTCTCTGAAAACGACTCTGCGCTTTTCTTTTTGTGCCTGCGCCTCTCCAGAAGGGACGTTGCCAAAATAGATCCGCCTAATGTCGTCTCCTGCAACCTGAGGCAGGTCCCCTTTGCTCAGTAGTTCCTTCAAAACATAATTAGTCTTAATAACATCCTTATCCCCTGACAATTCGAACAATTTAATTCCCATCGGGTTCAAGCAGGATACAGAAAATGTTTTTGACCCCCTATTAACATCGATATATCCCAACGCCGAAAAACTGCGCCATTTATATTTAAAAACAATAGTATTTATAATATGAAAGCGTTCCGGCGAAATCGATTCGAATTCTTTACGCGCCGTCTGCGGATCAACACTGCCCAAGGGAACATAGGTTGTCCTTTGGAATGGAACCGTACTGCAGCCGGCGTTACTTAATATGATTAAAACCAAAACTATAAATCTAAACATTCAGAACTTTCGGAGAACCAATTAAATAAGTTATCTTGACCGATCTTAACGTAGAAGGAACCTGCCCTATTTTCCACTCATACGACTCAGAATTAACACCTTCAACAAGTTCCCGCAAATCTTTAGGAGAATAAGTCTGCATGGAGGAGATAAACCCATCGTAAGTAAAAATTAAAGGAATGATCGGTATAATAATCGTCCAAAGAAGCATGTTGAAATTTCTCGGCCTATTAAAGATCGTGAACAAAAAAACAAATAGTGGCAGCAGAAGCACAAGTGGTATCTGAGCTGCCCGCTTTTCCGTGAATTCGAAAATTCCGATGGCGCTGCGGCTCGTTACCGCGCTCTGTAATATCTTTCGAGCCGAATCCGGTTCGAAGTGATGAAAAGCCGAAAAAATCGTGCGCACCCCATTTAACTCGACGGGCACATCCGTGGCATCAATGGCTTTTGCCAAATATTGGATGTTGTCGCTAGAACCCTCTTTGATTTTTTCAAAAGCCTGTATATTGGGATATTTGTCAGTCAAAGTTACAGAAACAGATTCGTCATGTTCTCGCAATTGCGCCAATAGCTGGATCCAAGCCTCCGAACTTCCGGAACACAGGTCTATTATCCTGTTAGCATTCACTTGCTTCATGACCTCTTTAATGAGAGGAATAGCTGGATCATAGATCCTGAATTTTGCAACGATCATCCCTAAAATATCCGTCATAATGTTGCGAAATACACTAGGCAACCAAAGCTTGTCTCCTATCTCACCGAAGCGACGTCGTTGCATCTCGTAAGACCTTTTTAATTTACTCGTTGATAAATTAGCCCTGACTCTTTTCCGAGATCAACATCCTGTATAAAGGCGGGATTACGATCACGCTGGAGAGATAGCCCGACAAAACCCCCGTCACCAGCGTCACCCCGACAGAAAAGAGCATGGGATGGCGCGCAAATAAAAGAGCCCCTGCTCCGATTAGAGTAGTAAGTGCTGCAAAAGTCACTGCCCGAAAAGTTCCGGTCCGGCACTTATATTTGGTCTCATAGGCCACAAACATGCCATAGTCACTGACATCACCGAGCACTATCAAAAAGGCAATAATAATCGACATGTTTACTGCCAATCCGGCTAGCGGGATCACTCCGGCGATCGTTATGATGCTGGTAACAACAGGCGCTAGCGCAATGATCGAAAGGCGGATATTCTTGAGCAACAAAAATGTTATTATCACGGTCAAAACTACAGCCGCAAAAGACAAATAGATCAACTCTGCGCCAAGCGCATGCGAAACTGTATTAGAGAATTTTTTCCGCGATACTATAAATGCTCCGGGATGATCATTGCTCACCGCCGATAATGCTGTAATATATTTTTCCTCATCAGGGAAAAAAGATAAGATTTGATATCCTCCCTCTTTCTCAACCACATACTGCTCCTTCAAACGATCAAAAAACGATAACCCCTTGGGCTCAACCGCCAAATCTCCGGAGGAACGTAGCAGGTTAAAAAACGGCTGGAAGGCTTCCTGCGAAAAATCATAAGCTTTGCCATAATCCGCCAACATATTTTTGGTTTTACTCTCTGTCTCAGGGCTCCAGTATTCCTGCCAACGCAATAAATTAGCCTTACGCGTAACGAGTCCGGTCCAGACGGAGGCAAAACTTGAGATTTTATCCCTACCTATTTTTTTAACCGAAACTTCATAAATATCTGTATTATTTTGATAGGCACCTTCGAGTGTCGTGCCGGAAGCTACTAAAATCGCCGGCATGACCTTACCTCCCCAGACCCTGTGAAATTCTTCTTCCGTTGACTTAACCTCCGGGCCTACCGCATCAAATTGAGCAATGTCATTATTGAACGTTATCTTAGTGCCCGAAATAAACATCAGGGCCAAGACGGCTACCCAGGAGATAACACATAATGCATCCCGCAGCTTAAAATCAGGCGGGAGGATATCCTCAGGCGGTGCAAATCCAGGCGGAGGACTTTTTTCTTTGGTGAAGAAATGAGGCAAAATGAAAATGGAAAATATCAGACAAAGAACAATGCTCAAAATTGAGAAAAAGGCAAGCTGATGATAACCCTTTACGCTCGAAAAGAAAAAAACCACAAAACTAATTATCGTCGTCAGAGCACCGTGCATAACCGGTTTAATGACGCGCTTAATGGTCTCTGAGCTGCCACCTGCTTTTTTCACTGCCACATATACGAAGATCCCGTAATCAATGGCGATACCCGAAATAACCGTTCCCATGCCGATAACAGAATAGGACAAATCCTTGAAAACAAAATAAGCGACATTAATAGACACAGCCACGGCCGCGAATGGCGCTAAAAAGATCATCACGGCTCTCAGATCCCGGAAATAAAATATGAATAGCAGCAAAAAGGCCAGCGAAGCTATGACAGAGGTAAGCCAGACATCTTTTTTTATAACATCCTCGTTAGAAACCGTATGAACATGTCCAGCAATGATATCCGCTGAAACAAATGCCGGAAGCTGCTTAAACGCTCCTTGAAGATACGTGATCAATTCCCGCGCCCCGAATCCATCTGTTAAAACCACCGGCGTCTTAACGATAAGCATGGCATGCCGGCCGTCCCTGCTAATGAAATGGCCATTATTAATTACGACCTCATAACCTAATGACATCGAGAGGTTCTCAATATCGCGTAAAATCCCAGAAAATATTCCCAGGGGATCGGCACGCAGAAACGGCGTCAAAAATGAACCGCCTGGGCTTAAGGACTGCCGATGAATAAATTTCAGTCTTTCTTTAACACCATCAGGGGTAATTTGGCTGCCTATTTTGGATAAGACGTCAGCCCCTGAGAGCTGCGGGGCAAACTTCAAAAAATCAACCATCTCCGAGGCTATATCGCCTGTGGAAACAATGCTGACAACCTGTTTAATCAACGGGGAGGAATTTAGTGAGGCCGCCAGTTGGTCAGCAGCAAGGATCAGATCTTGCGTCGTCCGTGATTCATCATTCAGATTTAAAGATATAACAAGCTTATCTGAAAAATTCGCCTCGCGCAGAAAACGCATTGTATTCTGAACCGCGGCTTTCTGCGGCAGCATAACTTCGATATTATTATTAAATTTAACAAATTTCAGCCCGATTAATGAAGCGACGATCAAGACGACCAGGAGCCCGATAACGACCCCCTTGCGAGTCTGCACTAGATCGTGTATTCGGGAAAGATGATCACCGGACATCTGCTCTAACCTCCCAGGCGTTTGGCAATATCGGCTGGTTGAGTTGAGCATTTACAAAAACCAGAGAAGTGCTATCCCCATCTTTCTCTTCAATGTGAACTTCTTTAATATAGCGCTCATCATCCTGAAAAAAGATAGTCGCACGTTTAATGAAATTACGGGAGAGTGAATTCTCCCAGGGAACAAACTCCAGAGCAATGGGATGCTCCGTGATCAGGGTTATCTTATAATCACCTTGCATGGATTTGAATGTGCCATAAAACCACTTCTCCATTTGTTCAACGGCTAGTTGAAAGCTTGGGTTATTCGCAAGTGACACCCGCTGAACCTTGTCAGTATCCTCATCCCATTGGCTAATAGTATCGCCACTCATCACCATGGAATAACGCATCGGACTCATAACCCGCCAGGAAAGAAGACGGGGCTTCTGGATAAAAACTTTGCCCTTCAAAACGATTTTCTGGTTAAAGAGTGCGAGGTTCTTCTCCTGAATGAAATCAGTTTGAATAGTTTTTGTCCCAGACATTGTCTTTTCTAAGTCATCCAACACCGCTGCGACATCCCGAGGAGAAGGAGCGGCATAAGCGCTCACCATTTGCAGACAGGCAAAGAACACAAGTGATGCCATAATCCGTCTCATGACTTAGTTCCCTTGTTTTCCCAAAGCGTTACATCTCCTTGCGCAAGCAACTCATCGCCCCGCAAGACACTTCCGTTCAAAATGCTAAAATCTTCAAATTTTGTATGCCTTAAAAAGGATATGGTCAAAATATCTCCGACACGGGCTGTGCCGAATATTTTCAATTCCTTTGCCCCCACAAGAAAACCATCCACAACTGCATTGCTCACCCCAAGAGTTTCAAAACCAGTAACTGCAGCTGCGGTCTGGGCAATCAGTTCCAGATAAACAGATTCCTCAAGCGTGCCATCGTCTCTCACGAAAGGATTGTCAGCCGTAATGGTTGCCCTCACTTTCGCGGCTCTCTCACCAACCCACACAAGCTCGTCGATCATCTTCATGGGCTTAACCTGCGGAATCAAACGATCCACCGCAACTGGGAGCCGAACGATCTCATCCTGTCTCTCCTGATTTTTCCAACACAAAGGATCCGAAGCTAAATAGTCGCCCGTTAACTGATAAGCAGCCCCTCGACAGCCATAACAAAATTTTGATTTTTCGCAGGAGCGACAGGGTCCTTTGATAGTTTCGTTGTGATTTTTCAGATCCTCAAGCACTTCGCTATCTTGAAGAATCAGCTTGAGCTTGTTTTCCCGGATATCCCCTAACGGGATATTGACACCAACGCAAGGCATCACTTTCCCGTAGGCATTAATAAAACAAGAGTACAAATGCCGAAGACATCGATGCCCGACTAAAGGCGGCTGGGGTTCCCACGTTACTCCATACTTTTCCCGGTCTATCTCCGAGATCTTGAAGAAAAGATCGCGGATATCTTCAGCGCTAACGTTCAACCATTGGTTATCGTTAGCCCTTCCCTGCGGAGTGATCATTTCAAAATACGGGGTGATCTTTTGGTCACGAAGCCATCGCCAAAAATCAGCCAGCTCTCCAATGTTTTGACGGCAAATGACCGTACCGGCCCCAAGGAACTGGCTCTCCGTTGGATAGCCTGCTTCTTTAGCATTTTTCAATGCTGTTTGCACAATCTGGTAGGCGCCCTTTTGCCCTGCAAGCAAATTCTGCTTATCTTCATCAAGAGAGTTCATTTTGAGCACAAGACTGCCCCCCAACTCAAGGAGTCTCCTGGCATTCTCAAGAGTCACATTTGAGCCGTTGGAAAATATATGACTCTCCATCCCTTCCTTTTTAATAAATTCCAGGGTCTCAAAAAGATGCGGATAGATCATGGGTTCGCCGCCCAGAATAATGATGCGCCGCGCGCCAAGTTCCTTGGCTTGCAAAATTGCGTCGAAAATCTCTATTTTCGTCAGCTCCTTTATCGATATTTCATCGCCTGGGGCATAACAGTAGGGACAGCGGAAGTTACACGCACGGCTGAATTCGATCTCCATCGACAGCAATTGTCCCTTCTGAACGGCTTCTTGGATCTCCGCATCAGAGAACTCTAATTTAAAAACACCCCCGAAACATCCCGACATTAACTCCTCCTGTCAACGAACCGCACGGGCTTTCTTGATTGCGGTAAAAAGATTCTTGCTCTTATTTCTATCTCGTTCTCGATTACTACTTCGGGCTTGACCCTCAGTCTGGCCGCCAACTGCCCTTCCAGCCATTCCCCTGTCACACTACGCTCCTTCACAGCCACATGGATTGTTAACTTATCAGACAGGTCAGCTTCACGCGATACCACGACGCAATAATCAAGCACTTGCTCAATCTCGTCCAATGCGGCATTCACGGACTGCGGATACAGAGACGTTCCTTTGACTTTCATAAGCTGCTTGTTTCGTCCCAGGATCGGGCCCAAACGAGGAGAGAATCGGCCGCACTTGCAGGGCTTGTCGATTAGGAAGCTGATATCTCCGGTCTTGTACCGAATCAAGGGCATTCCTTCCACCGCCATAGGGGTGATCACGACTTCCCCCACTTTCCCCGCTGGCAAGACGGTTCCATCTTCACCAATAATTTCAACAATAGCCAAATCCGGAAGCGAGTGCCCGCCTTCCTGAACCGTGCATTCACAAAAAGTTGTTACCGTTTCCGAGGACGCATAGGTCGAGAAGACACGTGCATGCCATATCCCCTGCAAATCTTTCCCGGTCCCGGTTAAAGCAAGATTTTGGTCGCGTACTGGTTCTCCAATGCAAATAAGTTTGTCTACACCCACGTTGCTTGGGACTAAACCCATCCCCCTCATATGCAGCCCCAGTTTCTTCAAGAAGGACGGGACTCCGACAATAACCGACGGTTTCATCTTCTTAATAATGGAGGTATGACTCTCAAGACTCCCATGCCCGTTTCGGATCGAGGCTGCGCCCAGGCGTCTCATACCCAGAAAGTATGCCAAACCTGCCACAAAGCATCGGTCTAGCGTGCAGGTCAAAAGTGCGACATCCCCCGCCTTCACGCCGCAAGCGGAGAAAGACTGAGCTTCGTTGTACGCAAGACGCTTCAAGTCACTATCCGTATAGACTATCTTGAGAGGTTCTCCCGTTGTTCCTGATGACAAAACCATATCCGCAATCGCTGTGGGCGAAACAGCGCAGAAACTTTCCGGATTTTTTTCAATATCGATTTTTTCAGTGAAGGGAAGCTGCTGCAGCTGACTGAGTTCCATGATGCTCAAATCCAACGGAAACTTTTCCAACATTGTCCGGTAAGCAGGTGAATGCTTTTTACAGTAGGTAAGGTGCTCGCGTAACCGTACCGTCTGAGCCTCTAAAATTGCCTCTTTGCTCAAAAACGAAACACCGTGATAGGGTTCCTGGTCGATTAGCACACCGCCTCCATCGCTTCAATTTCCCGCTGAATCATATCCCTGACCTTATTTTTTAAATTAAACGGCGTCAAAGAGTGATAATCTTCCCACTTGAGAGGTGGCAGCTTATGAATCTTTACCGTTCCTGGATTCAGCAACCAGGATCCGCGAGGTGGAATGTTCTCGTTCCCAGTGATACACACCGCCACAATGGGACAACGAGCCATAAGGGCCACACGAAATACCGCACCATGGAATGACATCAGAGTTCGGTTTCCGGATCGCGATCCTTCCGGGAATGCGCCAATCGACACTCCCTGTCCAAGGAGTTCACATGCCGTTTGAGAAAACTTCTCAAAAGGCATGGTGTTAATACTCAAATACCCGGCCAATCGCGCCATAATTCCGATGATCGGTATCCGAAATGGCCAGATATTAACAACTTGGACGCCTTCAACATTTAAATGCGCTAGGAGAAACCCATCGGAAAAAGATCGGTGGTTGCTGACATATACACACGGGCCTATTTTCTTACTATCCTCATAGTCCCTGTATTCGATTTGAATAAACGGAAAAGTAAAACAGCGCACCGTCACATACCCATACCAAAGCATGATGTGCCTGAGCCATTTCTGGGCCGTTCGCTTTCCTGCCAAAAAACGGACTAAAACCACTGGACCGGTCAGAGCCAATAAGCATGCCAAGGTAAAAACAAGAAAAAGTGAGTAGAACGTGATATTAAGTACTACCTTCTTCAGCAAAAACACTCTATCCCCGCTTTCCGATATCAGGAATAAGACCTTCTGCTTTTAAGATTAGAACGAAGTGATGAACGTCACCAAGGGTTCTGATCTGGCGTACTCTTTCATCATCGCGGATCCTGATATTAAATTTTTTCTGAAGCGCAACGATCAGATCCACGATATCCAGGCTGTCTAGACCTAGATCATCAAAGATCTTCATTTCGGGTTTCAGCTTTTCCCGACCAATTTCAAAAGAAATCTCAAAAACAGAATTTATGCGGTCAATCACATCCTGGTTGTTCATGCATTCCCCCAATGGTCATTAGCTCCACTTCTTACAAACAAGTGACGCGTTAATTCCGCCAAAAGCAAAGCAGTTTTTGAGCACGACATCGACTTTCCTCTTAAGAGGTTCCATAACATGCCAAATCCCCTCACAATCTTTGGCAACTTTTTTTAGATTTAATGTGGGATAGATAAGACCCTTTTGCATCATCACAAGCGATGCGATAAGCTCCAATGCGCCCGAAGCTCCGAGTGTATGCCCCATATACCCCTTTAAACCACTAACGGGGGCATTGGCTCCAAAAATATCTCTGATCGCTTCTGCTTCCGCTTGATCCCCTTGGAGAGTCGCCGTAGCATGAGCACTAATGTAATCAACTTCTTGGGCAGAAATACCAGCATCCTTCAAAGCCCGCCCCATGCAGTTAAAAATACCCTGGCGATTCGATTCGCTAACATGCTCCCCGCTTCCGCAAGTCGAGTAGCCAATAACCTCCGCAAGGATTGTTGCGCCTCTCCGCAGAGCATGCTCACTTTCTTCGAGAATCAAAATTCCCGCGCCATCCCCACAGACCAGTCCATCCCGTTTTTCATCAAAGGGTCGCGGGGAAAGATGAGGTTCGGCGTTGTAATGAGTAGAGGTCGCAAAAAGAATATCGAAGGTTCCCGTTACGATCGGATGCAGCTCCTCTGCTCCCCCGCACAAAAGCACATCCTGTCTTCCGGAACGGATCAACTCAAATCCCATTCCCAGCGCCTGAAGGGCTGAAGCACATGCTGCCGAAGTAGCCAAAACATATCCCGTAATTCCCAAACATTGCGCCACGTTCATCGCAGCTGTATGTGACATGCACTTAAAAAAACTCATGGAAGAAAGCTGCGTCAGATCCTTAGTCGGAATCAAAAGCTCAAAGATGCCATTTGTCGCTTCTACGCCACCCATCGTAGAGCCGATAATGCATCCGGTACGGCCTGACGTTATATCAGGCACGCTCAACCCTGCTTCGCTGATCGCTTGTTCCGCTGCCTGCACAGCAAAAATACTCATTTTTCCCATCGAACGTCTTTTTTGCCGTGGAATGGCCATTTCGTTTTTCAGTTCCGCAGGGGCCCCGATAAGAGAATGCAGTCCCTTGTATTGATCCCATCCTTCCATGAAGCGTACGGCTGTTTTCCCGTGCTCCAACCCATTGACCATCGAAGCCACGTTATCTCCAAGAGGAGAAACCGCTCCCATCCCTGTAATCACAACACGTTTCATACGCAACTCCTCTCATCTATAAACTGCTCATAGACCTCTTTCCCGAGATTCCATCGGGCGACAATAAAAGCAGACATCATTGCCCCTAACAGCCCCGGAAGAAAGGCGCTCTGTCCTGCTACATAAATATTGTGATAGGGTAATTTTCCGAAAAGATTATATTGTCCTATTTTCTGTTTCACGCCGTAAGCAGTCCCATCATAGGAATGAAGATAATCCCGGAATGTCAGCATAGAGGCAGAATTTAGGACCTTAAGATTATCACGATATTGTGGATAAAAATCCATGATTCTCCGAATGATGTGATCCACGTGTTCTTGTTTATAGACGCTGTAGGAATCCGGTCGATTCATCGTGGAAGTTGACGTCCACTCTTTCACCTGTTCAGAACAAGCAAGCTCAAGAGCAGTTAATAATTTGCAAGGCTTCCCGTCAAACATCTCCTCGCTCGCAAAAACACCCAAAGCAGTTGGACTCCCATTTGTGGGCCCCATCATCCAATCAACGTCCGAAACAGGAAATAACGACGTGATGCCCGGCTGAAAGTCTCTAACCGAATTCTCAATGACCGCATATACAGCAAAAAAACCTGACGAAGGCTCGAAACTTTCCACGCGTTCCAGAAACGCCTTGCTCAGATGTGTCTTCGGCAAAATGCTTACGATTTCTTTGGGATGGATGGTAAAAGTGCATTGGTCAAACTCGACTTCCTCGCCCGTATTTAATATGAACCTGCCCACCTGGTGCTCACTCACATCCGTGCACCCTGTAATATAACTATTGAGCTGAATGTCAATTTTTGAATACACTTCCTGGCTTTGAAACGCCCTGATCACAGCATCTCCACCGTCCTTGATCCGGGAGATTCCTTCATAGAATCCGTAGGCAGCGTGACAATGTGTGGCAAATGAAACTTCCGACGGCCGAACTCCATAGCACAAGCAATGAGTGGAAAGGATGCCCTTCAAATGCGGGCTCTCAAATAAAGAATCTAACACCTGCTTCAGACTCACAAAATGCTCATCATTCGAAAATGGAGACCTTGAGTGTTTTCGGAAATCCAGCGAACGATTCTGTTCAGTAACTTTTCCCGCCCTTTCAAAATATCGGTCAATGCCGTTTGTCTCCCGAGGGAAATACGCCTTCAGCTTTCCCTTAAACTCTTTTACGCCCATCGGCACATCATACGCGACATGATCTCGCTCAAAAACATAGCGATTCGATTTCTCATCCGACCAAGAGACAGTTTCTATCCCATCACGGATCCCAAGAATCTTGAACATTTCAGACAAGAGTCCGTCTTCATGAAGCCCGCTTGTGAAATGGAAACCTGTATCAAAGGCCATCCCATTATTTTTATAACGCGCCAGCCCACCGCCCACATGGTGAGCCTTTTCCAAGAGAAGAACGGATCGCCCGTTTAAAGCCAGCAAGTAGGCGAGTGTCAAACCACTTGCCCCACTTCCTACCACGATATCGTTATAGAATTTCACAAACGAATACCCCTTTATATTGCCAGACCGCCATTAATTCCGATGACCTGTCCATGGATATACATGTTCTTTTCAGTGCACAAAAAATCGATAACAGCGGCAACGTCCTCCGTAGTTCCAAACCGATGAATAGGGATCAAAGGCAATATCTTCTCTTTCGGCAAGTTTTGGGTCATATCAGTTTCAATAATCCCTGGCGCCACCACATTGACAAAAATGTTCTTCTTTCCCACTTCCCTAGCTAACGCCTTCGCCGCACCGATCAATCCGGCTTTTGAGGCTGAATAGTTGACTTGGCCAGCCTGCCCGATTTCTCCAGAGGTAGAAGACACGATGACGATCCTTCCTTTTTTTTCACGCAACATCGGGAACATGACCACATGCATCACGTTATAAAATCCATTCAGATTCGTTGATATAACATCGTGCCATTGATCTGGCGTCATGAAAACCAAAACATTATCCCGGGTAATCCCCGAGTTATAAATTACAACATCGGGAGCCTGAGTTTCCGTTCTTTCTTTTAGCGCACGCTCCGTTTCATCTTGATTGGCAACATCAAATGCAATCGCGTCACAAACCCGCCCTATTTTTCTCACTTCTTGGCATACTTCTTTGGCTGCATCATGATTAGAGTGGTAGGTTAAACAAATATCAAACCCCGAGCGAGCAAGCCGAAGCACTGTCGCCCTACCAATCCCCCGGCTTCCCCCTATAACCAAAGCGTTCTTTTGTTTTTCCATTTTCTTATCTCCTGAGTTTGACCTCTTCCGTTTCAAACGATACTCGCGCTCTGGCAGATGAGTCGGCCTCGATCGCCCCTAAAACCTTCAGAAGATCTTCTTTCTTGTAAAGACGATACCCATTGATGGGATTTCTGTGAGGCTTCAACTTATCCTGCCTATCCCAGTTCCGCAATGTCATAGGACTCACACCCAGCAGAGTCGAAGCTTCTTTGATTCTCAGATATCCTTTTAAATTGGTCATAGAGAAACTCTCCTATGGAAAGTCTGTTAAACCTTATAAGACCTTAACATTATAAAAAGAACCATTTCCCCCTACAAGCGCTATTTCCCTATTTTTTCCCTATTTTTCTTCTTTCGGCTCAATTGCTGGCCGTTGCTCTAGCGACAATACCCTCCAAGCCATTTCACCGACGTTAAGATCCTTTAGCGCTGTCTTTGCGGAACTCAGGATATAGTCAGGATCCCCCAGAATTGCGAGTGGGATTCTGTACTCAATTTCTTTACCCCGCGAGGTGAACCGTACGCCTTTCAAATCCACATTTCGTAAATAATCCTTGGCGCGCAAACCGCCGATACCGATCTTAACTTCTACCTTGGGCATAGTCGAAAAGAGGACCCCTCTTTTATAAGGCAAAAGAGTGAGCGAAACGCCAAATTTATTACTGATCCATTTTTTCAAATTGAGGCGAACAAGAAGATCCTTGCCTTCACGAGCATATGATAACGCCGGCCTATGCTTCGACTGATTCTGTAAAATTCCGGCAGGAGACATTTGGGGGAGGATAGTTTCAACTGGATAGTCCCCAAAAAATTCATTCTCCCGGGCAAACGAGATTAGAAGCTTGGGGGCATACTTGATCTGTGATGGGTACTCTTGGATGGCGTTGTATTTTTTCGTAATTTCCTCAGGTGCTAGTAACAAGGTCAGCCAGCCAACTTCACTTTCCGAGAAAACAGGAGGCGGCGTCAATTTTAAGGTTGGGTTATAGCCTCTAGGCTTAGGCCATCCGGTGACGTGGACAAGATACGGATAAATTTTCGGCGTGTCGATCTTCCCGTCAAGATCCCAGAGGGCCACTCGCAAAAAGAGATACAGCCCCCGGTGATCCCTGTTCGCATCAGCAGGATGAGAAACGAAGATCTTGGTAGGTTTATAGTCTAACAAGATCTTCTCGAGATCTTTTAATACGCTCTCCCCTGAATAGGGCGCTCCGGGCGACATAGCTCCTGGGTAAGGCACCTTTTCCTCACGTGCTAACGCACTGCGATAAAGGTTGGTTTGATCCCAGTGACGGGTCATGATCTCCAGTGTCCCGCGATCTGGATATCCCAAAGAGATAACATCGTTCTCGGTTAATCCAAGCATAGTCATCGCTTTTACAGATTCCTGCCTGCGAATCTCCCCCATGGAAAGATAGTCCTTACTCCTCAAAAACAAGCTTTTTTTATAAACCATAAACGCAAATATGTTATTTTCACCATTCGTCAAAAGAACCACTTTGACCTTGGCACCTGCCTTGACAGCCCTTTGGATCGCCCCTCCAACACCTATAGTTTCATCATCCGGTTGGGGCGCAAGAATTAAAACCTTATCTTCTCTAACAAACTCAGGCAAAACACCCGAGGAATCAGCAAAGGAGTTTTGAGCGAAGAAAAAGTTAAAAAAAATAAACATACCTACAAATACTCGTCGGAGAGCTGTCAGCTGAAATACGTGATTTTTTTTATACATTTCCCACGACCTAAAATAAAAAGGACTTAAAGGTCTAATTTCCCTTAAGTCCGTGATGGCTAAAATGCGCAATAAAATCTTTTTTCTCAAGGTTGTCATTCCGGCTCAGCGGTTCGGCTGAGCCAAGATCCCGGGAGGAAGATTCTCCCGTGCTCGGGGGAACGACAACTACCGCTCAAAACTGAAATCCCGTCCAGCAAAATTGGACTATGCTACAAGGTTTCCGGGGGAATGCTTCGGTCTATTTTGTCTTTAATTTGATAACATCAGCTGTGACATCACACGTTGTGAGAGTGAACAAAATAAAATAATAGTGATCTTTTACTCGATAAAAATTGGCCAAGGAAGTTCCTTCTTTTTTCATAGCTGCGTTTTCGTACAAATGGTTCACAGCTCGAGACTGTGTGGCGAACCAAAGGGGAATCAAGCCCAACAACAGAAAGCCTCTCGACTTTCCATTGGCTCCAGCAACAAGTGTGGTGTAATCACCCGGAGCCAAAATTGTCTGACTCTTGTTGCTGTCGAGAGTGGTTCTTGGATAGCCCTTAACATACCTCTTGTCTGCACAGTACGCAGGCGGAGCGGCGAGAAGCAACAATAGCACGATTGCGATTATCTTCTTCATGGTAGGCGTCCTTTCGTTAGTTGATGAAAATTATTACCTAAATGTCGAATTCTTAACTGACAAAATTGTACTAGATTGCATATCTATTTCGAAGTGCTCATCTTTTGAAATAGAGACCGTTTTACATCAACCATGCCTCCCCTTAGCGCCGACGCATGGTAAGCCCAGAACGAATCACCATCTACGCCCTCTTTGTTTTTGCCATAGCGTTTAATTTCTAAAGAAAAGACGCTGGAAATTGCCTTGCCAGCGGAGTTATACAGGGTATAGGTTCTTTTAGATTTTCCCGTCAATTGATCAGACCAAACTTCTTTTCCGCTTGGATCCGTCAGCTTCAGAGTAGCTTCGACATGCCCAGTTGTCCTGCCCAAAGGAATGGGCAAGATCCAAAGAAGCACACCCACCACACCTAAACAATATGATGTATAGGTGGTGTCTAGCGCTGTTCCTTTCAAATCCCCACTAAGGACAAGATCCGCATCAGTGGGGATCTGTTGATCACCAATATAACGGACTTCTTTAAACAATCCCGTGCTCTTGAGATCGTCTGCCATTGCCTTACTTACGGAAACCTTAAAATCACTCGCTTCTTCTGCCGCATTCGTTCTTTCTTTTTGGGTCATGACGTCGGATTCATCCAGTCTTTCGTAACTCCACGACACATTCGGTAACAGCGGTATATAGGTTTTAAATATACGTCCCGTGGAGTTAGGGTAGGCTCTCTCGCCGCGCGCTTCGCTTAACTTCTTAACAACAAGCACGCCATGAGTTTTTTTAGGGGCATCAGATAATACGGGGGCCGGAGTATACGCAAAGTTTCTTGTCGGCGTATAAGCACAGCCGGACAAAAGTGAAAGCATTACAACAACACAAAACATTTTTCTGACTGACATTTGTGCCTCCCATTTTCGACTCCGCTATCGCTCGCTGCGCTTCAAAATTGAGGTTGATTCTATGTCTAGATTTCTAACCCTATTTTGTCTTTAATTCGATAACATCCGCCGTTACAGTGATTATTTTGAAACCATAGAAAAAGAAATACGCGGAAGATTCCTCTTGATAAACATTGGCCAGGGAGGTTGCTTTTCCTTTCACATCTATGTTTTTGTACAAATCGTTTAAAGCCATAGAGAATGTGGGAACTGTAAGGGGAAGAAAACCAAACAATCTAAAGCCTTTGGACACTCCTCGGACCGCAGGAAAAAGCATGGCATAATTACCCTTATCCAAATCCAAAACTGGCTGAGTTTTGTTGAAATCGGTTCTTGGATAACCCTCGACAAACTTCCCGTCTGCACAACACACGGTTTGAGCGGCAAGGAGCAACAACACTACGAATGCGATGATTTTCTTCATGGCAGGCGTCCTTTCATTATTTGTGTCATTATAACTCCTCACATATTGTGGAAGCTACAGAGATTATAGCTCTGAATGGCTTTCGATGATTGCTGTAGGAAATCCAGTCGCGCGCACCCAGGGAGAGTGTTTTGCCCAGGAAGATTTTGGGCCTGCCTAGAATTTGACTATTTCTTCTTTTTTTAGCCGGCCGCATCAATAAGCATTGAAAACTTTTAAAGCTAAATCATTCCGACAATAATTTAGATTTCTCTGCGATGAATTCCTTTTCGGTTAAAGTCCCATCATCCAACAAAGTTTTAAATTTCTTTAGTTGTTCATATTTATCTTGATTCCCCGTGGAAGCAGAAGATTCTGTGGGCTCAATGCATGAAAACACTATTTCAACTCGTGGGAAATTACCAAGAATATACGGCGGCGAAGCAGTCCTCTCTTTTAAAACATGCATTGCTTTATTCTTTTTCTCACAGAACTCAGTTGCACGTTGTTCCACATCGCTCCGTATACTCGCTATGGAAACAAACCCTGTCGCTGCCTGATGAAATATTCTATAAGCATCATCGGGAACTTTGTCATCAACAACCGTGGTCCTTCCATGATACAACAAAGCTTTGTCAAATCTTGACTCACTAAGACTAGCTTTTTGAATTGGCGATGCGATAGAACAACCGCTTAATAAAATTATCGTTATAACTATGCTGAGCAGCTTATTCATGACGAGTCTCCCTAAGTTGAAGGATATTATAAGCTGAGTCGATCCGACTAGCTAGGCGGGTTCATTGTTGCTTTTTGAATTTAATCACCACGGCATCTAACTCGTGGGTTATCCTCCAATTACTCACCGTGGATTTATTTTTTATAATTACTGCATCACCACCCATTACAGCTGCCTTTTTTTTAAGAGTGCCTTCAAGCCAACTTATATGGTTACTATTACGAGCAGTTACTTCTCCTATGGTCACATATTCCTGCGGAGGGTCTTTTCTGAATATTTTAACATTCTGAGAATCCGTTGCTGGGAGTTTGGTGCTTTCGTCATAAAGAACAGAACTAGAGCTAATACAACCCGATAAAATATGCTGCTCCCCGTTTAATTAACGTCCAAAAAGTGTAGAATTGAGCTCCTCAGGAAGCTGAAAGGAGCTCGTATGAAAAACCGTAAATGGACCAATAAACAAAAGCTGGAAGT
>Ga0172379_10002300_pt1 | contig 34293 bp, 26 predicted proteins | sample GrowelOW334metaG_FD_119756 | JGI IMG/M metagenome (GOLD analysis project Ga0172379, IMG submission 119756) | Groundwater microbial communities from an aquifer near a municipal landfill in Southern Ontario, Canada - Groundwater well OW334 metaG | ecosystem: Environmental > Aquatic > Deep... | reverse complement strand
TGCCAGAATCCCATTTTATACTGGCAAAAACGCTCGAGGTTGAAACTTGCAGACGATGCCTATTTGCTTGGTCTCCGGCATCTGGATCGTTATATATTGCTGAAAACCTTGGTGTAGTCGTTGCAATATTTGTTGGGTTAGTTTGACCTTCGACAAGCATGTCTGTTGGTGCGGCAGGTGCACTATTTAAGGAAAAAGTAGAAGTTTCCGCGCTCCAAGCACCGGGCAGACCCCCAACATCAACGAGGGAAATTCGCCAATAATACACGATACTTGATGCAAGGGTTGAACCGCCATATGTAATGTCCGGAACTCTAGTTCCCGATGTCGTTGTCGCCATTGTCGTCGTGCCAGAGTCCCATTTAATATTTGAAAAAATACTTGAAGTTGAAACTTGAACGCGATACTTGTTAGCGGTATCACTCAAATCTAGATCGTTATAGATCGCGGAGAATTTCGGCAAACTAACCATGAGGTTGGCTGGGTTAGTTTGATTTTCAGTCCAAAGTGCGGTGGGAGCAACCGGGGCTCTATTTGGGGGAATGGTTTCAAAATAATCTTTTCCATTAGTCCATTGACCTTCATTGTCATCATTGTCCCATAGCTTAATCCGCCAATAATATTTAGTCCCATTCTGTAAACCCGACCCACCATAAACAATGTTAGGGATTCGACTGCCCGCGGGAGTATTTTCCGAAAATGTCTGTCTCCCGGAATCCCAAAACGGCGAAGTAAAGCTACCACCACTTTGAATTAATTGAATCTGATAGCTATTCGCAGTTGAGCTTGCATCGAGTGATTCGTAGATTGCACTAAACTCTGGCGTTGAAGTTATTGTAATGATTTGTTTTGGCACTAGACTAACGTTATCTACTTGGAAAGTATGGGCAATTCTACCCAGATAGAAAGTTACACGAGCATTCGAATCTCCCTGAGACGGGTTTACTTCAAAGGAATATGATTGCCACGAAGGATTTACGGAAAAATCAGACCATGTTAAATCAGCATACGGATCGTGGTTTTGTGTCAAAACAACTGTCTCAGTTGTTGAAACGCTCGATTTGGCATCAAACTTAAGTAGGTAGGTAGTTGAAGTGTTAGCAATTAGATTCTGGCTTAATTGAACTTGATAGTGTTGTCCACTGTAATTCACAATAGTTTTGTTTGAACAATTTCCATCACTACCCTCCGAACAATCGACTGAATTGGTCGCTTGTGGGTCACCATTTTGTGACCAGAAATACCAATTATTCATGCTCGTTTCAAAACTTGGATTCTTAATTAGGCTTAAATTATCTGGTGTAACTTCTACGTCTTCCAGCCAATAACTATTTATGTTGGTACCAACATAATAGAAAACTCTAGCCAACTCATCGGTTCCATTGCTGGTAAAAGTAAACGCATACTGTTTCCAGTCTGGAGTAATTGAAACACCGGCGGCAAGGCCAAAATCTGACCAAGGACTATGGTCTTGATTAACACCAAAAGTAATTGTTGAGGTGGTGGTCGCCTTAGCTCTGAATTTAACTGTATAATTAATCCCAGTATCTACTCTTAAATCTTGCCAGAACTGGGAATCCCATACATTACCGGCACTTGAAACAATAATTTTCTGAGAACAGTTGCCAGTAAATGATACTGTGCAATCAACCGTATTTGTTCCACCATTACCAGACCAAAATTTCCAGTAATTTGTGGACCCATCTTCAAAACTATTATCATAAATTACATTATCACTTCTCATGAGTCCTAAAGTTTGCAGATTTCTTGATTCCGATGGATTAATCATCAAAGACAAAACAAATGTTGAGGTATTAGCACTCCAGACTCCTTCATTATTAACTGAGTCCCAAAACTTAATACGCCAATAATAAACGGTGCTCGAAGATAACGGTGCTCCGGAATAAATTATATCTTGAATACGATTACCCCTAGTTGTCGAAGCCATTGTTGAAGTACCTGAATCCCAACTTGTTGATGAGAACAAGCTTGAAGTTGATACCTGTATCCTATATTTATCCGAGGCATCATCAGTATCTGGATCATTGTAGATTGCAGAAAAAATCGGCGTGCTAGTAACTTTCGTCGGATTTGAAGAATTATTAACTAAGAGCCCTGATGGTTGCGACGGTGGTGCATTAATAATTTCTTCCTCACCCAGAGCACCTACAACTGGCTCTGGATAAACTATCGGTCGAACCCTTAGGTCATAAAAATTAACCGTTTCGGTCGCACCCGTTCCGACATGTACTGAAAAACTAAGCACATAAGGACTTGTGGTCGCACTGAAAGATGTGGACCCGCACGTAGTAGAACCTAATTTAAGTGTATATGTTCCTGAATCAGCATTAACATTAACACTACCTAAATATGGACCGCCATTAACCGGTTCACAAGCCTGAACACCGTTTGACCACCACCCCGATGATAGGCTCGCAAATGGAGAAACGTCAACTGAAGATGCTTCACCAATTCTTGCATTAAACATTGAAGATTTCCATTCGGGATGCTGTATATAATTATCCATTGTCATGTTAAATTCTGCAATCCGATTACCTGAAAAAGTCGGAATAGTTTGAACGTCCTTGCCATCATAATAAGCACTATACGCATGAAAATATAAATTTCCATCACCCTCTGTTGGCAAACCCACATTTTGACCATACCCCCATAATGTTCCATCAATTATTGAGTCACTAAAATCATCAAAAAATTCAAAGGCATTCTTACCGTTATTTGCGTAACTCCCGGCAAGGCGGGCGCTGGGATTACCATAATACATGTAGATTGTGGTTCCTCCAGGTGGTATTGAATTTATTTTTACCCAAATCTTCGCTGACGATGTATTAGCCTCGGACTCAACCCACCACGGTAATTCTTTATCTTGTGAGTCAACAAAACGAAGATCAGCTAGATTTGACTGCATTTTTCCCATCGAAATTAACGAGGCGGCATCGGCAATTACTGGCACGCTATATGCCACCAATGTTGAAGTAGAACCAGAAATTTCAATTGGTCTTTTATAATGCCAAGAACCACCATCGGGATATGACAAACCACCGCCAACACAAGAATCATTCTCTAATTCCTCAGCTCCCGCAGAACCCGCCGTTGGCGTCGATGAAACAAATGATCGTACTCGGAAATCCCGAAAATTAACAGTTCCCCAACCATCACCCACTTGATCGGCAAAATTAAAAACATATGGATCAGTGGTCGTAGTAAAAGAAGCGACCCCACAGGTAGTTGTGTTTAATTTAAACGTAAATTGACCCAAGTTGTTATCAACTGCAACACTTCCTAAATAAGGACCCCCATTAACGGCAGCACAGTCTTGCACTCCATTTGACCACCACCCGGACGATTTAACGGCCCACGGAGAGTTAAATACTGTCGAGCTACTACCAATGCGGGCAGCAAAAAAAAGCGACTTCCAGTACTGATTTCCCGGTACCATGTCCATTGTCATGTTGAACTCAGCAATCTTACTCCCAGAAAATGTTGGTACGGTTTGGATTTCCTGGCCACCATCATATGTTGAATAAACATAGAAAGCCATAAGCCCACTGTTTTCGCTTGGCAGACCGTATCTTTGACCGGGACCCCACAAATTTCCATCAAAACTTTGATCTTCAAAATTATCAAAAAAATCAAAAGTATTACTACCATTATTGGCATAACCACCACCTGACATGGCGTCTAAATTACCATAATGCATATAAATCGTCGTACCACCGGACGGAATAGAATCAACTTTTACCCAAATCTTAGTTGCAGCAGAATTGACTCCAGATTCCACCCACCACGGTAGCTCATTGCCGGTAGAATTAGAAAAACGGAGATCGCCTAAATTTATTTGCATTTTTCCTGCTCCTACCAAAGAAGCGGTGTCGATGGTAACTGGCACTACATAGCCAGTTTGAGTTCCCTGATTTGAACCAGTAATTTGTATCGGTTTTTTATTTAACCACAACCCACCACCTGAATCAGAGAACTGGTCAAACAGACACGATGAAGAAGTTGATATTGAAGAAGTGAAGTTACCGGTTGAGCTCCAGGCCCCCTCATCGCCGCCCTTGTCCCACAGTTTAATACGCCAATAATAGGTGGTACTAACTCCAAAGGGAGGACCGGAATACTCAACTTCTTCGATTCTCGATCCGGGCGTGGTTGAGTTGGTTAAATGAGTTTTTAAACTATCCCATTTCAAAGAGGTAAAAGCCGGAGAATAACCAACTTGAATTCGGTAATGAGTTGCCAAATCAGAGCTGCCACTCGGATCATTATATATAGCGGAAAACTTTGGCGTACTAGTAATCTCGGAGGGATTGCTTAAACCATTAATTTGAATGTCCGTTGGTGCTGATGGCGGAAAATGATTTATCGTAACCTTATTGTTGGAATAAACCATTGTACACGTGTTAACCCCGTCGCAGACGACCGCCCTAATATAAAATGATCCCTTACTTATCGCTGAAGTATCCCACTCATATTGCTGCAGAATATCATTTGTCTTAAATATTCCAATTAAACCGTTATGACCGCTTAAATCTTGATCAACATCTTTATATAAATAAATGTCGGGGTTATCCTCATCGTCTTTAGCATTCCATCTAATTGTGTACTTTAAATCAGCCTCGGATGGCACTAAAGTTGAGGGTGCAATAAATGAAAAGGTTGGCGGAGAATTTCCGGGGACTATTTCAAATGGCCCCCAAGGTGTTGAGGTTGTTTGTTTACCACTATAATCGCGGACTACAACCTGCAATTGATAATCAGTACCAAGCAAGTTGTCTGGAATATGCCAATTATATGTCATCGTCTGATAAAGCGGGCCGTCCTGAGTACCAATTGAATGCCAGATTTGATCATGTGGATCATAATATGAAAAAGTGGCGGACTGGACATAACCGATATCGTTTAGCTTTTCGTCATCGTTAACACTATATTGAATAGTGACATCTTTCTTATTAGGAACAACCATGTCCCCTTCTCCGAAGATTGAGACATCCGTCACGGTCGGATTTTCCGTGTCAAATTTTAAATTAGTTGGAATTTTAAAATTACTAATATTTCCACCCGAATTTACATAACTTATCATGTACTGATCATATCTAAAATCCAACACCCCTACCGCTCCTCTACCATATGGTACATTTGAAAGACTGTAGATCCCGCCGACACCTGACGGACCAGCGGCTTCTATATACCCCAAGAGATAAACATTAGAAAGTGGTTGCCCGGCATAATTAACCACACCTGAAAGCGTGCTGGTTGCATATTCATATTGATTACCACTAACAATAACCTGAGCCGGGTCGCTATAATATGTATAGCGCGTACCGTCTTGTGCCATCGCCCCGACGGTTACCTCATACTTTTGATCTTCAATCAGCGGGGTGATCCAAGCACCGTTTTGCGTGCTACTAACAGCTGCCCAAGTCCAAGTTGACGTTCCAAACTGCCTCCACATTATCATGTAATTTAAACGGTTTGGGTCGTCTTTTTGTTTCCAGCGGACGTTTACGGCTGGGGTAGTATTATTATATGAAAACTTTTGAGCAACAAAATAGGTCGGTAAACCAGGAAGACCCGTTGCGTCCGCAGCAAAAGTTAAAGTTTCTTTATACCGAGAACCATCATGAATAGTTCCGTTTGAGCCTTCGAGAGAAACAATAAAGTCAACGTCCCCTACTAAACCATATGTGTTAGTAATCGGAATTATAATTTCGGCAGTACTACTTGCACCAATCGAAATGTTGTTGGCGACAAAATCGACAGTGTTAAGCACGTAACCGTCCGCAATTAAATACAAAATACCATTACTAACCGTGTTTTTACCTGAATTGTGAACTAATATTTTTAAGGAAGTCGATACGCCAGTTTGTAGCGTGCTGAGTGGAATTATATCTGTTACTGCAAGATGACCTGACATAGCCGGGGGCATTGAAAGAGCTTTTAGCACAGCGGCTGTAACGTATATATTCCCATTAGCAAAGCTACCGTCTTCGGCTTGGGAATTTGTTAGATACGATATTGCCTCATTTTCAAAAGTTGGATTAACGCCAGCTTTTTCTAATATATAATATGCGAGAGCGTTATCAACTAGGTTGCTTGACCACGTACCGTTCTGCAGTTGGATATTTTTTAACCAGGTAATGGCTTTATTTAAATAAGTTTCAATATCAATACTTTGAGGTGTTCCGCACCACAAAGTATAATCTTTATAGGGCAATAGTGCCTCAATTGCCTTTACTGTCACCGGTATTGAACTATCTCCACCTTCTACGGAACTCCAACCACCATCAAATCGCTGACTCTGCGTTAAATAATATATGGCATAGGCATCGGTTAAATCAGGTGTACTTCCCGAATCGGTATATTGAGATTGAGTTAAAGCCATCAGCGCGTCGGCCGTGGTCGCCGGGTCAGTCTGATATCCGCTATTATATGCAAACCCACCAGTGACTTCGTCTACATATCCAGCAAGTATTTCTGCTGTTGTCGTTGGTTCTCCGGCAAAGGCCTGTAACTTTGTTTTTTGAGCGAAGAAATCATTGTTGTCAGTAATGGAATAATCAAGCCACTCGATTCCTTGATCAGTAGTAGTAGCATTTACACCGATGGAGTTAAACGCATCAAGAACAGCGGTTGTTTCAATAAAGGAGGTTGAAGTGTTCCCCCAAGACCCGTTGGATTTCTGTTTAGTTATTAGATAATTAAAAGCTTTTTCGGTTGAGGAGTTGGCAAAAGGTGGTATTCCACGATACCGACTTTCATTACCCCATACCTGCATCTTTGGATCGTGAGAACCACATGAGCCATTCCAAATCAAATAACCATTCGCAGATCCGAGATTAGCAGAACTCACAGTGGATTGACCGTCTCCAGAGATAGTAATCAAAGTCACTTTATTGGCTGGAATATTATATGTCGAGAAATCATGAGCACACCATGCTCCGGCGCCACAAGAATCAGTCGAAGAATAATATTTTCCGTCAGCCGTAATAGTAACTGAATACGATCCACCAGCACCAAATGAATCTACCTGAGTGAGATAATATTGTGAAGGAATTCCAGAGACCCGCATGGAATATTGGCCAGTACCACAATTGCCGGGCGAGCCACTATTATAATCTAATACAACCGGTGAGGATTGCGATTGCATGCTATAGGTCTCAAAACCGCCCAGAGCTATTTTTTGTAATCCACCGGACAAACTACTCGTCGGGGCAACAGTCACAGTATCAACATTTTGAACCAAGGGTTCATAATTATTTTGAGCAACAGCTTTGCCACTCTTCAGGTCTAATCTATTTTTAGTCTTCTTAGATAGATTGGTAAAATTATCAGGAATAATTATCAACCCTCGACTTTCGAGGTCAAAATAATCCTTGGGAAGGTTGTGCTGAGCAACTAGTTTTTGCGCAATAAGGTGATGTAATGCCTCTTTGGAGTGTTGCAATTTATTGATTTTTTCAGATAAAATAAACAAGTTTTTCTTATTGGTTACGTCAACATCTGAACGATACATTTTAATGAGCGACCTAATTTCTGGATCAATTCTGAAATTATTTAGCACTTCATCAGAATTTAGTTTTACTTTTTTCCCGTCTAAATCGACCTCCTGATCCCAATCAATTCTAGAAACATCCGATATGGTCGAGGTGTTAATGATAATTGTTGGAATAGTGATAATTTTATTAAGAGGAGGCTTGCGCATTTCGTCTTCATAGGAAATCGGACCAAACCAGGCTGGTGTTGAGGTAACGTTTGTCGAAGTTAAGGTTGTGTCTACCATTGAGGTTTGTGCGCTAGAAAAAGCCGGGAAAACAAAAGACGGAAATATTAGGTTGAATATGATTATTGTGGAAAGTATTTTATTTGAAATTCTTTTTTTCACAAACACATTTATTTTTTGTAGACTGGCCTTGCGGTTTCTACAATCATTTGTATAATTTTATTAATCTCTTCATCGTTTAACGATCCACTAATGTCTTTAAAATAACCCCTATTTCTGAGCGCAACCATTTGAGCGTCTTGAGAAATAATTAATGTGCCGTATGATCTAGGAAAATAATTATCTATGCTTCCACACATTTCTACAGCGCGAAGCACGGAATAACCAGCTATATTTCCAATTTTAATTATATCTATATCGGTGTCACCATACTTATCCGGTGTTATTTTTTTCTCAAAATTAGGTATTAAATCCTTCACGCTCGAAGTTGAAATTATTATCGTATAATCTAATTCATCAAACATAGAATCTTCTTCGTTTTTTTTGTTGATAACCGCGGCTTCAGACGGATCACATATACCCGGACCGTTATATGAAATATTGTGACTCAAATGCGCAACCGCACCTTGAGCTTTATAAACTAATCCAAAATTGGGTGGATAAGAAATTATAACACCAGCAGTCGGCTGATTCATTCTGTTTAAATTTTTTATCTTTAAATCGATAAAACCACCCGCTGATAGTAAAAAAATTATTGCTACAAATAAAAGTATAAAAGCTAGAAAAAATACATTTTTTTTTGATTTTAAATTTAGCATACTTATAAACCCCAATAATTAATCAAAGCTTGTTGATATGCAGGTCCGGGATCGGATTTGTAATTAGCAATATTTGAATGACCTACTATTCCATTAAAATTAAGCAGTTGCTGTGATTCATTCTGAAAATCAAGGATATTTGGAGTACTACTGTTTGGGAAAATTTTTACGTCAAAAGCATACTGACTACCCAAAAAATTCAAGAGATTAACTAATGAGATAATTTGACTCATGTGTGGTTGTTCCCAATACCTATAACCACCCCACGTTGTTGTGTTATCAAAAACCATTCTACTATATCCATCCGGTTTAAATACGGCACCTCCGTCAGTTCTAAAAATGCCATTTTCAGTCGTTGTGTTTAGAAATCCATAATTTACCAACTCAATCCCAATTGTTGCGTTAGCGCTCCCATATTCATCATCACATTCGAATTCCTTACCAACCCAATGACCCCGAATACAACCATCGTGATACGAAATATTTTTGTCTGCAACCAATTGATAAATTGTTCCATTCTCGTCTTTATCTATTACATAGTGCGAGCTTTTTCCTCCAGGAATGTTGAAGGTGTCGATTGCGTTTTGTGCTGTCTTACCTGCGGTATAATGTATAACCACCTGTTTTATATCCTCTGGTTTTCGCATTTTTTCCGTACAATTGTCAGAACCTGTTTTTAATAAGGTATTATAACAATTATTTTTCATCCAATCATAATTAATATTCAACGGATTCGACGGTTTCTGAATTATAATATGCACTGTAGTGGTCGTTCCATAATTCCCTATCAAATCCCAATCTCCCAACCCAATATTCGTAGAATTAATATTTGTCGTTTCTTGCCAAACAACAGTACTTGTTCCAAAATTCACGGTGTATTGAGCGTTCCAATGAATGTTGTCCCCAATTGTAAATGTTTGATTATTTGTTGGCGAGTATATAACAGCCGACGCAGAAGGCAATAACCTACTCATAAAAGCGTCATTCCACATTGAAGTAAATTGCTCAACAGTATACCCACCATTCAACCCCTCCCCAATAATATATCCAGCAATGCCTTGGTCAAAACTAATCGTTATGTAAACTAAGCCGGTCCAATTTCCGTAAGTAAATGGAGCCGACGGTGTGTAGACGGTTTTACCTGCTTGTACCGCAGTATGAAAGATAGTTTTGGTCGTGCTTGTTACAAAAAGCGAATCAATATCGCTTTCATTTGCCGAGGTAATTTTGCGCATTGTAATTCCTGGAAAAGTGCTTGAGGCGACGAGCTTTAGGCCTTTGACGGTAGAAATTGCTCCGACACTGAAGTTTTCTTCAAAAATATTTGACTCATCAAGCGAGGCTTGGAGGCCAAATATGGCCATGAACTCCTTCTTATACGTAGTTGAATCATCGTTAAATCGGTTAAAATAAGTGACCTTTGCCGATGAATCAATTCTAAGGCCCTTCCAATCAAAAGAGTACGGCTGACCATTGCTATAGGTAACAGAGATGCCGTTAAAAATTGCCGCGCGCGTTGCTGTATGGGTAAAATCGGCCCCGACCACCTTAGCCAGCTCTCTTTCCGTTTGATCTAATCTATACAAATAATCTAAAGCCGATTTATAGAGTAATTGATTGGAAACAAAACTATTAGTTTGAGTGTCGGCTGTCGGGCGTAATTCAGGCGGTACGACTCGGTCGGTATTTATTGCTATAGCATTCGTATTGCCAGTAATAATATTTTCATCCTGGGTTTCTACGGTGTTAACAGATACTGAACTGCCGATTTCACGCGTTGGCGCTTTAAATACCATTGAATAATTTTGATTTCTGCCGAGAGTAGAAGTGGCGGTGCTTGTTACGACAGAAACTCCATTTATTTTAATTTTTGCGTTGACCGCAACAAGTGAAAGTGGCACGACATCATAGATAGTATCGAAAGTATTTAGAGTATCCTGATCTGCTTGCGTAGCCGGATCATAAGTCATTAACAATTCTTTATCAGCTAAATCAGAAACATTAGCAGTGTAATCAAGAATCGTATTTTGTTGGTCATCTAAAACAGTAAATTGAACAGTGTGCCGTAGGGTTGAAGGGATATAATCATAAGTGTTTAAATCGACTACTACTTGATATGGCAATGTCCCAGGAATAAATGACAAATTTTGTTGCTTTGGATAATAACGGACCAATGCGTCACTATAAGTTGAGGTCGGGGTGCTGCTAGAGGCCAAATAATTTTCCACTAGTGTTTGAAAAGCGGCAATCGGGGTGGACGTGCCATAATTATTGTTTAAATAATTATCATAAAAATTCAAAACGTTAAATCCATCAGCGTTCATCCCTCCGATTATATCTACCGGCTGTTCATAATAATACGCATTAATGGTAGGGTCCATCGGTACCCACTGACTACTTCCACCATCGTTTAGGTCAACGCCGCGGCTATAACCATAAGGGATATATGCCTCAACATATGTGTGTTCAATTACAAAAAACAGTGGATTATTATCGCTATCCACAAAGTAAATATATGGAATGTTTGTAAGTGTTAAAATTTGGGCGGCTGCTTCTGCAGATTGAACTCCGAGCAAATCTGTAACTTCACTGACGCTCATTTTAGCGTCAATATGCCGATACCGAGCCGGAATATTGCTGTACCGCAACATCGCAATGAGAAGGGCCGACTTATCCATGTCGTTACCTGCCCTTTCAATTAAGGTGGCATCTGACCCCTTCTTTGAACCGTAATATGGAATGTAGTCTACATTATTGTGAACGTAGTTTAGAATGGTCAACGGACTATTATTTAAAGCATCAGCTTTGTCCTTGATAGCCTGAGAAAAAATAATCTCATTTCCGGCGGCCAGATAATCATTGGGGTTAGCACTAACATCCGCCAATGCTTCCTGCCCCAAAAATGAAGTCAATCCCTTTTTCTTTAAAATTAAATCAAAATTTGAATTATATAATTTGCCGCCGTTAAAAAAATTCTTTATTTTTTGAAGCAGATTACTACCCTGCTCTTTATTATTAGAAAAAAGTTTGTTGTAATCCGATTCCGGTTTTTTATTAATCTGCCCGTTAAATGTTTGAACCTTAAATGGCTGTTTGTTGGCCAGATTCTCGATATTCTTCCGTTCTTTGTCCGCGTCGGTATTACCGGTAAAAAAATCAGTTATTTTTTTAAAAAATCCTTCCTGTTTTGGACTCTCCGCTTGTTGATTTCTATAGGCATCAACACGATCAACTACATCCTGTGGCAAACCATTATCAATAAGATGCTGCTTGACCTTGTTTAGTTCGGCGTCCAGTGGAAGTGCTGGGTCTTTTTTAAATTTAGTTTTATCTTTTATTTCCGTCGGCTTAACTACTACCGGTGGGCCGCGATCTTGTTCTACTGTTGTTGACGGTGGAGTACTAGATACTGAATTTTCCTGATCCACCGCTCCAGTGGAAGTTTGATTTTCTGGAACCAACAAAGTATCCAGTAACGCCGCATCAAGATTTGTTGGGACGGTTGAAGAATTATTTGTGGGATCATAAGCGTTTAACCCGCTTTCCAAAGTTGAGCTATCAACTTGAGCTAAAGCCCGTGACACGGAAGGTAAAACAAGCGAAAGAGCTAAAAAAAATATCGCAGCAAGATGCGCGATTCGAATAATCCTACGACCCTCATTTGTAGAATATTTTTTCATGTGATTACTATAGCACTTAACCAAATTAAATCAAATATTTGTATCCACAGCAAAAATATGACCGTTGTAGGCAACGTAATAATTATAAAAAACCGGATTACACCGGCTTTTTATTTTGAAACAGATTCGTGACCCCGATGGGTCACTTGAACCTGTCCTACGTGGCAGGCCCGCTCAGATTCGAACTGAGAACTCTCGTTTTGGAGACGAGAATTTTACCATTGAAACTACAGGCCCATTTTTTCCTTCCAATATTTACCTCTTTGAAATGTTTTGATTCGGTGACAATTTGCACATCGAACCTTACATTTTTTTATTTCGCTCTGAATTGATTTAATTGAATGACAATTTCTAATCATCTGCGAAATACCCATCTCTTTTCCAAACACATGATCAAAATCCAATGTTCTTATATCTTTATTACCACAATCCACACACGGATTTTTTTGTAGATACTCGTAGATAAACTTTCGCAATTTACTAGTCTGTTTCTTATTCCATTTTCTTGCTTTCTGCAAATAAACATTCTTATTTGCAATATAGTGGGACTTTCTATACGCCGAATGGCAACCTTTACACAAAGAATTGAACCAACCCTTTGCTTTATTCTTCCAATTAAACTCTGATACTGGTTTATTGCTTTTACATTTTGAACAAATTTTGGATTTCATATAGTATGTTCATACTACCATATGCGGTCTCCAAAATCAATCCCAGTTTGTAATACAATATTTATTCGTCTTCAACAACTTTCTTCGACTTCTCAGACATCACCACCGCGAGCATGAAAGCCAGCATCGCCATAAATTCAACATAACTTATTCCAATGCCCATTAAAGTAAACGCCATGCCGATAATACTTGGCAAGGTGATAGCATACAAACCGATAATAAATAAGTTTTTTAGTTTCAAGTTGCGGCCGGTGAATTTGGCCATGACCGAAACAACTAAAGCAACTACCAGAATAGTATACAACTTGCTAATGAAAAAGACTACATAGAAACCGATAAAAACCGCGATAACGCCAAGGAAATAAAACCAAGGCTTTAAGAAGTTTTTCAGTGTGGATTCGAGCTGCCCTTTCGTTACCGTACCGTCTGGAACATTTGCCCATTTTTGAATTCGGCTCTGGCCGCTTTCACTATCATTAAACTCCATGCGGTCGGCAGTGACAAACAAGCTGGCTTTGGAAGTCGAAGTAACATAATCGGTCAAAGCGGCAGTAGTAGTTCTGACCGTATCAACAACTAAAACAAATTGATCATTTATCCGGTAAACAAAGGGTTGTGCCAAACGATTAACCTGAAGTGAACCGTTTTTAAAGTTCGCTTCAAAATCCGGCACGTTCGAAGAAAAATATTTTTGTCCGTTGGTAATTATCGGCCAAGCGCTGAGAGAAATCGGCACGGCGACTGCAACTGACAAAACAAACACCCATAACGAAAAATAAGTCCACGCCCGGTCCGCGGCGAAGCGTTGTTTTTTTAACCACACGGGGTTATATAAACTATTTAGAAACGCCTTATAAAGGTTTTTCATAAACCTGATAATAAAGGACGAGGATCTAGCCTCGTCACATTATTTATTTCGTTTCTTTGTGAGCAACGTGTTTCTTGCAGTGCCGGCAAAACTTGGAAAGTTCCAAACGGTTCTTCAAGATTTTTTTGTTCTTGGAGCTGAAATAATTTATTCGTTTGCATGAAGAGCATTCGAATTTTACCATGTTATCTTGAGACATACTTGTTAAATTAAGCGCATTAATCGCGCTGAGCCGATGTCGGGAATTGAACCCGAGACCCCGTCCTTACCATGGACGTGCTCTACCATCTGAGCTACATCGGCGTCGAGTAAATTTTCAAATCCCCTTGAGCCGTCTCGGGGATTTGAACCCCGGACCTACAGTTTACAAAACTGTTGCTCTACCAGCTGAGCTAAGACGGCATGGATAATAAATCGCTCAGTTGATTGAGCTATGTTGAACTGGTGGGCAGACTAGGATTCGAACCTAGGAAGGCGTAGCCAGCTGATTTACAGTCAGCCCCGTTTGACCGCTTCGGTATCTGCCCATTATTACTTACGAGAGGTCATTGATACGCGACTGAAAACCCTCCAATTTATTGTTTTGGGGATTAGCCAGCCGAAGTTCCTGAAATCCTCTTTCCGCCAAGTCCTTATCGTGACATAGTATAGCAGTTTCTATCATTAAGTCAAGATATTTAGGATTCTTCGGTTCAAGCTCCACCGCCTGTTCTATTGCTTCCTTTGCAACATCCGGCTGATTTACCTTTAATAAGAGCTCTGTAAGGTGAAAAAACCGCGAAGACAGCGAATCATTCAAAATAACGGCCTGCTGAAGATAATTAATCGCTTCTTCCACATCCCCGCGTTTTTCGAGCATTTCCGAGATTTTTACCATTGCCGCGTCATCGTTTGGCTGTAATTGAAGTAAAAATTGGTAAGTTTCTTCTGCTTCCTCAAGATTGCTATTTGCGAGATAAGTATCGCCAAGACCACGATAGGCCGGCGCGCATTTTGAATCAATCTTAATAGCGGCAATAAATAATTCCTCAGCTTTTTCAAAATCCCCTTCACTTAAATTATAGGTTCCGTCTTGAATAAGTGAAGCAAGTTTGGTTTCCACCGCTTCGGTCGGCAAAACGGCAACTTCCGCGGCATCCTTGGCTCTTTGTTCGTGATGTAAAAGCCGCTCTACCTTGCCCACATAAATTCTAAATTTTAATTGTACTTTTCCCCAAATTTTTCGGAATGGCGAAGTGCGACGCAAAAATGCGAGCAACAAATGATGCCGCTCGGCAGCGACTCTTTTTCCGATCATTTCTTTTTTCTTTTTTAATTCTTTTTCCGACGGTAAATTTTCGAGATCAATATTTGCTAACTGAGAAAATTTTTGAATAGTTAAAAAAGCCATGCCGCCAAGACCGATAGCAAGAATAGCCGAAGCAATAATATAATAGATCATATTTATTTCAGCTGAGCAACCAATTCTGACCAGGTTTCGATTTTTGCGGAAGCGCCGCCAACCAAAACCCCAGAGATATGCGCTCGCTCTAAATAGCGGCCAATATTTTCTCCGCGCACGCTGCCGCCATACAAAATTACCGGTTTTTTATTAATTAATTTTTCCGTCCAATTGCTTATCATTTCGGAAGCTTTTTCGGCCTCCCCTGGTTCACATGATTCGCCGGTACCAACGGCCCAAACCGGTTCATACGCAATAATTGGTGTAATATTTTCCGGCCAGGAAATATCCATAAAAGCCGCCCGGATTTGCGCTTCTAACACTTCAGCTGTTTCATTCTTTTTTCGATCTTCCGCAGTTTCACCCACACAAAGCACCGGCGTAAGAGAAAGCTGAAGCAAAGCATCGAGCTTCATTCGCACATCATGATTACTTTCTTTAAAAATATGACGGCGTTCGGCATGCCCTACCAAAGCGTGAGTGCAGCCGATTTCTTTATAGGTAGTTGAGGAAACTTCTCCGGTATAACCGCCCTTATCCGCCCAAAAAGTATTTTGCGGCCCAACAAACATTTTACTTTTTTGAAGAATTTTTTTGACCGATTCAATCGCGATCGAAGACGGAAAAACCGCCACCTCGACGGATTTTGCCGGATACTTTAGTTTGGCATAATCCTTCGCCAGTTTCACACTTTCTTCAACATTCAAATACATCTTCCAATTGGCGAAAAGATAGATTTTTTTGTCCATATTCGAAATAAGTGAGTGAAGTATTAAACTTGTTTAATTACTTCCGAACGAATGAGAATATATGTAATATAATCGAAATAAGTGAGTGAAGTATTAAACTTGTTTAATTACTTCCGAACGAATGAGAATATATGCGGCGAATCCCATATATATTTTATATTATGCTCCCTTTACCATAGCAATAACTTTCTCTTTGGGCAAGGGACTAATGATTGCAAGGCGTAGCTCATCCATATTAAACAACTGCTTGGCAAGTTCTTGAATTTCTTTTTTGGTAACCTTGCTAATTTTCTTTATAATTTCTTCCGGTAGTTGAATTTTATCATTGAACAAAAATTGTTTTCCAAACCATTCCGCCTGTGTGCTACTGTCTTCCAAACTTAAAGCTAATCGTCCGGAAATATTACTCTTGGCATTTGCCAATTCTTCATCAGTTACCGTTTCGTTTGCCATTCGAGAAATTTCCGCCTTAATTACCTGCAAAGCCTCGGTTAAACGGGCCGGATCAAGACCTGCCTGAACATGCATTACTCCAACATCGCGAAAAGATGTGGAACCGGCTCGCACCATGTACGCGAGACCGCGTTTTTCACGCACCTCAACAAACAAGCGCGAACTCATGCCAACGCCTAAGATATTAATAAGAAGTGTAGCGGCAAAACGATCCGGGTGAGTATTGTGCAAACCGGGAAAACCAAGAATGATATGAGCTTGATCTACTTTTTTCTCTTCTGCAAGGATTCTTTTTTCAATCGGCGCGGATTGTTTTGACCAAACAAATTTTGCAAACGCTTTTTCGTAATGATCATAATTAAATGAACCTTTGGGAGCAAGCTGTTTGCCAAAATAATTAATAATTTTCTTTTCATTTTTTGGTGTAATAGCGCCGGCCACAATAAGCACCATATTTTTTGGTGAATAATGTTCTCGATAATATTTATTCAGCTGTTCGCGATTTACGCCGCGCACAGTTTCCGGCGAGCCGCCGATATCCCAACCAATCGGCGTATCACCGAACATAACAGAATCAAAAAGCATATCAATCGCCATGGTAGGATTATCTTTATACATTCGCAATTCTTCCACGATGGCGCCTTTTTCTTTTTCCACTTCTTCCTTATCAAATTTTGAATGATAAATAATATCGGACAAAATATCATACGCTACTTCCTGCTTGTCGGCGGCAATTTTTACATAATAACCGGTATAATCTTTGGAAGTAAACGCGTTATAGTCGGCGCCGAGCGCCTCAAGCGTGCGGGAAATATCGGTTGCTTCCGGGCGCTTTTCAGTACCCTTAAACAACATATGCTCGACAAAATGCGAAGCGCCGGAAAGCTCCGGTGTTTCGTAGCGTGAACCAATCGGAAATAAAGCGAGCACAGTGATTGAGCGCGCGCCTTTTAGCGGTACCTTAATAAATGTAATGCCATTTTTTAATTTTGATTTTTTATACATAATTATACAAATTGTTTTTTAAGATACTCCGTTAACTCATCAAGCGCGATTCGTTCCTGCTTCATGGTGTCGCGTTCGCGAACTGTCACTTTCTTGTCGACCAGCGAATCAAAATCATAGGTGACGCAAAATGGCGTGCCGATTTCATCTTGCCGACGATAACGTTTTCCAATACTTTGGGTTTCATCATAATCAACCGAGAAATCTTTTCGTAGTTTATTGGCAAGTTCGGTTGCAACGGAGCTTAATTCTTCTTTTTTCGAAAGCGGCAATACCGCAACTTGCACTGGGGCAAGATGGCGCGGAAATTTCATGACCACGCGGGTTTCAGTCTCCCCTTTTTCTGCAGTTGGAGCAGCTTCTTCATGGTAAGCCTCGAGCAAGATTACAAGCAGCATGCGCTCGATACCAAAGGTCGGTTCAATAACGTGCGGTAAAAATTTAGCACCAGTTTCCGGATCGGTATATGTTAGGTCTTGTCCTGAAACTTCCTGATGGCGCTTCAAATCAAAATCCGTGCGGTAAGCAATGCCATGCAGCTCTTTTACCCCAAATGGATAACGATATTCAATATCAACAGTACGCTTACTATAATGAGCGCGTTCACCGTCGGGAATTTCGTGCCAAACCAAATTATCCATGTTCACCATCATTATATCTTTCCACCAGCGTTTAATTTCCGAAAGCCACATTTCAAAAGTTTTTTCCCAAGTGTCAGGGTGGATAAAATATTCAAACTCCCCGATTTCAAATTCGCGGGTGCGGAAAATAAAGTTGCCGGGAGTGATTTCGTTACGGAAATTTTTGCCGATTTGCGCGATGCCAAATGGCAGGCGGCGGCGAGTGGTCTGCTGAATATTTTTAAAGTTTACAAACATACCACCGGCAGTTTCCGGTCGCAAGTAGGCGGTGGTTGTAGAATCTTCGGTCGTACCGATAAAGGTTTTGAACATCAGATTAAAACTTTTTGGTTCGGTAAAAGTACCGCCGCAATCCGGACAATTTATGTCGGCAATAGTTTTAATTTGTTCTTTGTCATACTGTGGTTCCGCGCTCACTGCTTCTAGCAAATGATCCGAACGAAAACGGTGGTGGCACTTTTTACATTCAACCAAAAGATCGCTGAAATTTTGTAAGTGACCGGATGCCTCCCAAACTTTTGGATTCATGATAATTGCGGAATCGAGCGGTACCATGTCTGGCCTTTCCTGCACAAAAAATTTCCACCAAGCTTTTTTAATATTTTGTTTTAATAAATGGCCGAGCGGACCAAAATCCCAGCTATTGGCGAGACCGCCATAAATTTCACTGCCCGGAAATACAAATCCGCGGCGTTTGGCGAGAGACAATACTTTGTCCATGAGTTCATTGTTGTTTGACATAGGATAAAAAAAAGACCTAAATTAAAGGTCTTGGGTCCCGATTTTAACGGGAGGTTCCACCCAAGTTTCCTCCTGGTTGGAGGACGCTTTTTAAAATTTTCACCAGCTCCGAAGGAGCCAACCTTCATCCGCACTGGTAAAGACAATCATACGCTTTGAAAGGTTTTCTGTCAAACAAAAAATGCTCTAAAAAAGAAAGGCGCCTGGGGATGAATTCACCCAGGCGCCGGTATAACAAATGAACTACAATTTTTGAGGTTGCTAGCACTACGCCGCGTAAGCGCTGCGCCTCGTCTGGAGCGGATTTTCGGGTTTGGGCACCGACTTTGGAACCGGCTTGTAAACTGGTTCCGTCTTCTTCGGTCCATGACCCCGTTCGACGCAGGTATCTACAGCCTCATCGAAGAAATCTCTCATGCTACTCATATCTGAATCCTGAAACTCCGAATAATCCTTGTACGGAATTTTGTCCATTATGAACAGGATCTGACAGACGCAAAATTCTTCCGTCTGATCTCTGTCATATCCGACTCTTTCGCCGGCATCCCTACAAGACAGAAGAAAACTTCTGACAGTAGCGATTGGATATTCATTCCGATACTTGGGTAGATCGGAAACCACTATGCCTCTCGCCATTTCCTTCGAGCCTTGTTCCGGCTCACAGGAATTTTTGACAGAGTCATCTGCGAACACCAGTGTTGCAATGATTAAGAGCACCATTGCGACAAGAGTTTTCATAACTCCTCCGGTAGAACGGGCAGTTGAACAGGCTACTTCTTGGTTTGTTCTCGAACCAGTTGGTTGTAAGAACGTTCGTAGCCCTGCAGGCTGTTTTCCGTTTCGTTCACCTCGCGCGGCGACATCTTACAGCTCGTGAGGTCCTCGCGCAGATAGCGAACGAAATATCCAACTTCCGCGTTGGTCTTCATCTCGCGCTTGATGCTCTTCCACTGCCCCTTCAAGAGGCCGCAGAATGAATCATTGCCCCGGAAGTGCCTTTCGTAGCTCTTCAGGCTCTTCTCCGTCTCGCCCACGGCGGCAGGCGACAATTCGCACCGCTCGAGATCGTTCCGGAGGAACAGAACGTAGAATCCGATCTTTTCCGGATCCTTGATGTTCTTGATGCTTCTCCACTGGGTGATGACCTCCTCGCACCTCGGTGCGTGAAGGTTCTGGTAGCTGGTCCGGGGGTCGATGACGACCTTGTTGCCGGCGACAGTCGGCGATGCAAGCAAGAGGGCCGCGATCACGAAAAGCATGTTCATATCGATTCTCCTGTACCGTTTTAACGGTACTGTGGGTCAAGCGTTAACCGCGATAGATGAGTCTTGCTGCGTGGCTCGGCCGGATTGCGAGAAAACACAGTTCGCCCGAATAGCCGAGTGGCCAAGAAGTGGCTCTCGCCAGATTTTCTTTCACCAGCAGTTCGTGTTCGTGCGCGCAATTGTAATCTACATTCAGAGGAATAATTCTTTCGTGTTTATTGATCAGGCAAAAGCTAAAACCATTGTTCGCCCGAACATAAACGCGATTTGCGAGAAACTCCCACGGATGCACCCTCTTAAAATACAAAAGCTCGGGTGACTTCGCGAGAACCAAACCTGCATCTCGAAGGCGTCCCATTACGGAATCGACTTGTGGCAGCGATGAATATTTCGGATCATATTCACCGTGTTTGTTAATTTCCTCGGAAAGAAATTGACGAACGGTAACGAGAACGAAACCGTCGTTAAATTCTCTGAAAATTCGGACCGGCCTCATTTTTTGTAGTCCTTTGTAAATGAACGGGTTAAAGACGAGCACGCTCGTCTGTAGTTGATACCGGCCTAAAAAGGCCGAATTTAAGCACTTTTTTTACTATGCGTAAATCCGGCTTCATTAGACACGATAACAGCCAATTATACACCTTTTTTCGGGTTTTGTCAACCCTACTCGCAAACAATAAACCCGGCCTTTGGCCGGGTTTAAAAATATTTTATGACGATTTTTTTCTTAAGCGTATCCGCTTCCTCAAAAAGAAATACAATTCATTACATGCAAAAATAACCAATATCACGAGTGCAGAAATTAATTTCCAATCAAACAACCCTACCCACCAATGCGCGCTAACTAATTCAATATTTTTATGAATACTATCTCCTTCGCTAACTTTAAATGGCGCACCGGTATATAATTTATAATTTTTTGTTTCAACTTTTACATAATATGTTCCTTCGGGCACCAAAAATGAATACCGGCCGGTTTTGTCAGTTACCTGCGGATTTTGTTGTTTAAACTGGTCCGCTGGCCAAACCTCATATTTACGGCTCGCCGGGTTCAAATAATACATTGTTATCTTTGCGTCCTTAACTCGAATTTCATCACCTTGATATCTTCGATAAATATACCCTTCTGGGTCAACTACAGTAACGAGACGCAATTCCTTTTCGCCATCCTTTTTATTTTTATATTGGATATTAGTAACGATTTCATATTCACCCTGAGTCGGCGGCATTAAGAACGAGGCGGTATAAATGCCGGTTTTATCGAGATCCAAAAATTCGAACTCACGCACCACATATTCAACCGTCTCCGCGGAAGCCGCGGAAAATGAAAATAATTTTTTGATAAATGATTCGCGGGTTGGTTTTAGATTCCGTAAAATCAATCGGCCGGTTATTTTAGAAACTTCTTTATCCGGCTTAATAACCAATTTTACATTTTGATTAACAACCGTATTTAAAGTTTGCGTAACTTTATTATTTTCCGTCGAAACAGAAAGATTAATATCTAAATCAATTTTATTATCACCCGATCGCGCAAAAATCACATCCGTTGGAATCACACTTTTTTCCGCCACGCTCAAATTTTCAATTGGTTTTGGCACGGCTGGAATGGCAACCGCTACTGCCGGAGCTTCAATATTTGGTTTTGGCGCTTCCGGAATGACAACTTCTGTTTTAGGTGTTTCAAGATTTGGTTTTGGAACTGCTGGAAGTGCTACTTCAGTTTTCGGTTTATCGAGATTTGATTTTGGTACGGTTGGAACTGCAACTTTAATTTTATCAACATTTTTATTTTGAATTGGGTAAACAGCAACCGGTGTTAAGATTTTATTTAAGCCCGGTAAAGTTATACTAATACCCTGCCACTTTTTAAGATCCGACCAGGTATTAATACTAAATTTATGGATACTCTGATAAAGAATCGGGAACTTGTGTAACAAGTTTACAACATCACCCGCAAAAGTAAGATCCAAAGATTCTTTGGGCGGCGTATCCGTAATCTTAATGAGCTCTAAATTTGTAAATATTTGTGATAATTTTATTTGATCGACTTTAACCGGCGGCATCGAGATGTCCTTAAAGATTTTTTCAACAAGCGGAATATAAACCGCGGGACTGCTGGTAACCACCGGTTCAACCACCGGCTGAGATATCGGCAAAATCGGAGGGATAATACTTATTATTTTATCAGTAATATTTTTTATTATTGAAATGTTACTTTCCGGCACAACAACAACTGGCTTAATTTTTTTATAAACTATTGAACTTGATAATACCTCACTCGAAACACCATACTCGGTGTACATTCTTACATAAACTTTATGCTCACCTTCCAAACAATCTGTGAGGCCAAAACAAAGATTCCAATATTTACTCCCTGCAAATTGCTCCTGCCCAACTCCCGAAAAACTTGGCTCATTGGCGATTGCCATTTTTTTAGAATTTCCTCCGATTAAAGTCAGGTCAACATCTGGAACATTTGTTTCTTTAAGACCGCCATTAATTAACACGCTTAAAGGCATTATTTGCCCATCAACCCCAGCAACTGGAGCTGGCGGTGTATACACAGCTCCGGAAAAACCTCCGCCCGATGAAACCGGCGTAGCGGCAGGTGTCGCGGCTTCCGGAGTAGAAGTTGCAGCAGGTGTTAATGTAATCGTGGCAACAGAAAGCGAAGAATAGGAAGAATAAGTACCAGAAATATTTAGGTACTCAGCTCTAACCCTAAATTGATAAGAAGTTCCCTCGGTCAAACCATTTACATTAACCAGTGTAGCAGTCGTGGTTGCGGAAAGTCCCGATGAGTATAATAAATAATAAACAGTAGTCGCAGGGTTGTCGTTTGCCGCCCAAGATAAAGAAAGACTTGTTGATGTAACGGAAGAGACAACCGGCGTACCGGGAATAGCCGGCGCAGTATAATCACTGACATTCACAATATTATTCATTGATCCATCATTATTTACCGAACGAACTCCAAAAGTATAATCGGTATTTGGAATCAAACCAGTCAATGTCGGTGTATTCGATGTAGTCGTTAGAGAACTAAAACTATTATTACCATCAATATAATATACCGTTCCGGCCGGATTGCTGTTCGTGCTGAATGAAAGTGCGATTGAAGTGCTAGACGATGCGCTGGTGCTAAGCGCTACGATGTCGTTTGCTTTGGTGTAAACACTTTGCGAAGTGGTGACAAAAGATGAATCACCATAAACATTGATAGCGGCAACTCGGAACCAATAAGCGGTATTAGGAGTTAGGGATGAAGCAGTGACGGAAGAAACGCCAGCGGCTGTGGTTGAGACACTGGTAAATGAAGTGCCGTTGGTAGATTTTTCTACAACGAATCCGGTTTCATTATTTGAATTATCACTCCAACCAACAACAACCGATGTTGCCGCAATGCTTGAGGTAGTTATATTCGTGGGAGCAATTGGCGAGCCAAGCGTGGTCGTGGCGGTTGAAGAAACCGAATATGCTGAATATCTTCCGGCAATACCGGCATATTCTGCCCGGACTTGAAATCGATATGATGTATTACTTGCTAAACCGGTTATAATTTTGGTTGTATCCGCACTGACGGTTGTTGAACTGCCGTCCGAAATTAAAATATAATAAACAGTAGAAGCGGAATTTGAATTTGCATTCCAAACCAATTGTAAAGATGAAGTTGAAACCGACGAAACGACTAAGGTGTTTGGAACCGCGGGAACTGTATAATCGGAAACCGTGACTGCATTATTTTGTGAGCCATCGTTGTTAACCGATTTAACTGTAAAAGTATATCCCGTGTTTGGAGTTAATCCTAACAGCGTCGGGTTAATAGTAGTAGTGGTGATTGGCGAAAAACCATTCGTGCCGGTTATGTAATATGATGTGCCGGCCGGATTGCTGTTCGCGCTGTATGACAAAGAAATTGAATTGGTCGTTGAAGCTGTGGTAATAAGATTTGTTGGATCAGCTGCTTTGGTGAAAGTGCTTTGTGAAGTTGTAACAAAGGATGAAACTCCGACTGTTCCGGTCGCCGCGACCCTAAACCAATAAGCAGTATTTGGAGTTAAGGATGAAGCAGTGACGGAAGTAACGCCGGCGGCTGTGGTTGAAACATTTGTAAACGATGTACCGTTGGTAGATTTATCAACAACGAAACCGATTTCATCATTCGAATTATCGGTCCAATTTAAAGTCATGCTAGTATCAGAAATATTGGTAGTGGTTGGACTACTCGGAGCATTTGGAGAGCCAGCGCCAAAACCAAGTGTGACGTCGCTGAGAACCGGCGTTTCAGTGCCGTCACCTTCAAACCAGACTTTATATTGCGCCCACTGATCATTTATTCCATCGCCAATCGTGCTAGTGGTTGCGATATTGCAAGTAACCAAACTTGATACTTTTGAACAGCCGGCCGCAGTATCATCAAAATAGGTTGTGGATACTCCCCCCGGACCGATCCAATCGGTATAAACTCCGGGACTGCCGGAAGAGCTCGGGGCAGTTCGAATTTGAAATTTCAAATTTGTGCCAGCAGGAACTGTTTCAGTCCAGAAAATACTCTCAACACTCGCAGAAACATTATTATTATCAAATGGTACCGAGGTGAGGGTCGCGGAAGTGTTGTATTTATAATATCCAAAAGTGACACTATTCAGCGAAGGGGTGACGGTATTATTAGAAGTTGAAAGTGAAGCCTCAAATTGGACATAGCGATGATGAGGAGAAACACAACCGCCAGCGGTAATTGAACCGCCGTTCGCAATATTTGTACAACTAGCAAAAGCCGTGGCGCCGGTCATGGCGGCATTGTCGGCCGAGCGAACCTTCATGGTGATTGTTTGCCCACCCGTTTCCGCCCAGGTTAAATTCTGCCAATTATCTACGCCAGTGGTGAGGTCAATAGAGCCGGAAGTGTAAGTGCCAGATGCGTAATAAGTCGTTACTAAGGCTGCGGTAGTGGCTGCAGGTAGCGTGGTACCACTTATCGAGTTTGATTGTAAATAAATCCTACCGGCTCCACCAACACCTCCAGCATCCAAATAACAATCTGGGTCATCTAATATAGGATACCCTGTGCCACCAGAGGCAACCACCAAACTTGAACCAAGATTTAAATTATCTCCACCGATATATATTGAACCACCCGAACCAGCACCATTGTAATTAACAGTATTTTGACCTTTAGAAAAAATATTTCCACTTACATTAATTGTATTTACGGTTGTTATAAAGATTCCCGCGCCACTTGAATAACCAAAATTATTACCGCCGCCGGCGCTCCCTAAAAATATTTTTTGACTTAAATCACTCGTTCCATAAACTACACCACCAGGTGCCCGTACAATTCCGTTTGTATCTTGACCACCTGTTCCATAACCACCGCCAGATGAAGACCGCCAGTTACATAAACCATCAAAGTAAGCTCCAGCACCACCGCCAAGGTTATTTTGAGCCGCATTTGCTGCACCTAAACCATTATAGGATTCGCCTTGATAACCTCCCGCAGGAGCACGATAACCAAGATTCGATACATTTATCGAACCACCAGTATTAATTGTCACTGTGCCATTTGCAAAAAAAACAAGCACACCGCCCTTTGCTCCGTCCCAGGCACTCGCTGTTATAGATCCGCCACTATTAATTGTAACATTGGTATATTGCGGCACTCTTTGAATAATGACTCGCTGATTGGTAGTCGCCGTGCCAATATTCAAATCGTTGGTGCTGGTTGCCGTGCCGTAGTATTTTGTTTTTCCAGGACTTGCAAGCGTGACCGTAGTGGCATTATTGGCCGGAGTTGCGCCAATTGTTACAAATTCATAATTACCAACATTTCCTTTATTTCCTAATACACCCTGAAGATTAATAAGCAATATTTTATCTCCGACTGCCAAACAACCAGAAGGAACCCCTGCCGATAAATTAATCGTCGTAGCATCTGAAAAAGATGTAACATTATATGCAATGCCGTCCGCACAAGTACGACCGCCGTTACGATTAGTCTGAGTGTTAATATTAAAAGCCGTTGAAGTTGTTACTGCCCCGTCCGACCCATTACCACCAGATGCACCCGATGACAAGGCTAATTGAATCGCGGCGCTGTCTCCAGAACCAGAAACATTGGTCTGCGAAAAACTGGCGGCTGGACCACCTGACGCAGTGCCGTTAAAATCTGTATCACTGGTTGAAGTTGTATAAAAAGTTGAAGTGGTAAGTTGTAAATCTAATCCGCTATTTACAACTTGTAAATTGGCATCTTTAGAATTATATATCGTGTAGCCACTATCGTTCGTCGGGTGTACCGCTGTCGCGGCAACATTTGCCCCGCCCGCCCAACTGGTTTGGAAAAAATTTACCAATGCGGCGGCTGAACTGGTTTGGAAAAATAAAAAAAACCCTACAAATAACTGTGTAATTATATAAAAGAAAATGCTCTTTTTCTGACCTGTTTTGTTGGGCATTTTTTTGATTAATTTATTTTGTTATTATACCATTTTTACGCAATCTTGAGAAGCACAAAAACAAAATCCCGTCAGTATAAACCGACGGGATTAAAATTTGATTTTTTTAGATATTTATCTTCTTGAAGTACTCCAATCACTGGTGTTGGCTCTTGTTTGCCGTTTAAGGCGCCAATCAGACTAATAACCCAGAGCACAAACACAGCAAGCTGCAAAATATTGCCGATAAACCAGACAAATGAAGCAACGACACCGGCCATAATCGCGACGATAAGCAAACCCAGGCTTTGTTTCATGTGAAAGTGAAAAAATTCGTCTTTTTTGATTTTTTCTACAACCAATGGCAAAAAGAACAAAAAATATGTTCCTACCACCAAAAGCGAATCGGGCTTTTGAGCTCCAGTAACCGGTTGTGGCGCTGGGGCTGGGGTTTGAGCTGGCGTTTGGTTTTGATTCTCATTTTCCATACATAAATTATTCATGAATAAAGTATGATTATTCTAGCACAAAAGGCAAAATTTATCCAGTAAAATCGTTAACAAAATCAATTTTTTTATCTAAAATAACATCTTTTTCTCCAAAGGTAAAACTAGCCTTTATGAGACTTCCAGACAGCGCACTAGGAAGCCAAAATGGATCATCTGGCCACATTTCCCCAAAAGGCAAACTATCGACCCCGTACCACTTTGGCGCCATTTCTTCACTCTCAATCGGTTCACCTTCCCAGCTTTCCACAAAATACGTATGAACAAGCTGATTCCATTCCGGCTTATTTGCAAAAATAAAAGTTAATTCCGCAATTTTATTAATTTTTTCTACTCGCACCCCGATTTCCTCAAAAGTCTCACGCCTTGCCGCTTCTTCAATTGATTCGCCCGGTTCTAGTTTTCCACCGACTCCATTCCATTTACCCACTCCAAATCCCCGCTTTTTCATGGCGAGGCACACTTCAGAAATTTTTCCTCCGCCTTTTTTTACCAAAAATAATAAAGTTACGTCACGCATAATTATTTACTAATTAATTCACGATAGGCATCTTGCCCGATCCAATGACTAGTTTTATTTTCACTGGCTTTTAATTTGGCGGCAAGTTTTATCGCTTCCCTCCGCAATGCCAAATTACGCTTGCCGATTTGCCGGAGCGCCCAATTCACTGCCTTACGAACAAAGTTTCGTTCGTCAGTCGCGTGTTTTTCAATATACGGTAAAAATGCTAAAAACTTTTCATCGCCAGCTTTTTTATCGTGCACAGCTAGTGTCGCCATCAGTACAAACCCCACCCGCTTTTCAAATTCCGGTTTACGCCGGGTCAGCTCTTTGGCTTTCGCGTGAGCAAATTTTGTCCGGTCAAATAAATTTCCACAAACCTGATCGCACACATCCCAAGAATCAATATCTTTTATCCACTTTTCAAACTGGGCCGGCGTAACTTTTTCCGGCTCGCCAATAAAAGCGGCCAGAATTTTTGCTTCATGAATACCCGAATACCAAAGTTGTTCAGCGAGCTTGTGGTCCTTGCCGATTTTTTTTGCAAGCTTACGAAGATAAACAGTTGAAATACCAAGTGTGCCTTTTTCGTTAATTCCAAACCGCGCCATGCCGGCGATATTTTTTTTATTGCGTTTTGATTTTAATAATTTAATTGCTTCTGAGTAAGTCATACTGACAAACCAAAAGTTATTCAATTTTCAAAATCTTGTATTCTACTTCTCCCTTTGGTAAAGATACTTTTACAATATCGCCAACTTTGCGACCAATCAAAGCATAACCAATCGGCGAACTGTGCGAGATTACCCCATTGTGTGGGCTTGATTCTTCGGAACCAAGTATCTTATAAACAATCTCTTTGTCGTTCGTCAAAAGAGTGACAGTGTGCCCTACCATTATCTTGCTAAAATCTTTCATAGGTTTAATTTCTTCGGCGTGATTTAATTGTTTTTCTAATTCAAAAATTCGCTGATTCATACCCCGGAGTTTTCCTTTTGCAAACTGATAACCGGCATTTTCCGAGAAATCGCCGAGGTCGGCGAGCCGGCTTACTTCTTCAGCCTGTTTTGGTACGGCGTTTTTTAACCGAACCAGTTCGTTATTTAATTCGGAAATTTTTTCCGTTGAGAGCAGCGGATCTTGTTTTATCTGTAAAAATTTTCCGGCCTTTCGAATCGGTGTTCGCATATTACCTTGCAATACTTTCTCCGGCGCGACGACCGGTTGCCCAAGATGCCTGCAGATTAAACCCGCCGGTAAAACCATCAATATCCATTATTTCTCCGCCAAAATATAACCCCTGGCAAACTTTGGATTCCATTGTTTGCGGATCAATTTCAGTGAGTTTAACTCCGCCGGCAGTAACAAATTCATCTCCTCCACCCTTGCCGACAGCGTTTAATGGTGCGCCTTTAAGCCAGATCGCGACATTTTTTAGCTCTTCATCTGTAATAATAGCATATTTCTTTTCGATTGCGATTTTGTTTTCAGTGCAGACTACCACGGCGACGGCCTCGGGCACAAAATTCCGGAGATAATTTTTAAACGATTGTTTCACATTGTCAACACTTTTCTCTTTGAGAGTTTTAAACAATTCTTCACTCGAAAAATCGGGCAATAAATCGATTTTAATAGGTAAGGATTTTTTCCGGTCAAACGACTCAAAAGCAACTAATGACGACAGAGCAAAGACTGCGGGGCCACTAATGCCGCTATGAGTAAACAAAAATGGACCGGTAAATTTTTTTTCTTCGCTTCCCGCATAAATGGTTGCTTTTGGAAACGACACTCCGGCCAAATTTTTTGGCCAGGCTTCAGCCGTGATAAACGAGTGCAAGCTGGGAGCGAGTTTGGTAATAGTGTGGCCAAGAGATTCAGCTAGTTCATAACCATCACCAGTTGAACCGGTGCCGCGATAAGCTTGCCCGCCAAGCGCGAACACCACCCTATCCACAACAAGCTCGGGAAAGTTTGTAAAATGAATTTTAAATTCTTCGCCAGATTTAACAATTTTATCAACCTTGTGCCCGGGCAATATTTCAGTACCGAAATCTTTAAAAATTTTCTTAAAAACATTTACCACATCTTCACCCTTATCGGAAACTGGAAACACTCGGTTATCGTTTTCGCACTTCAGTGGCACGCCATGACCTTCGAACCACTCCCGCACCGCACTGGGTGGAAAACCATAAACTGCAGAAGATAAAAACTTACTCCCGCGCGGGTAATTTTCTAAAATTCTTTTTACATCCTCAAGACCGGTGGTTACATTACAGCGTCCACCGCCGGAAATGATGACTTTTTTTCCGAGGCTAGTATTTTTTTCAATCAAAAAAACTTCCGCTTTCGGACTAAGTTCATTAATTGTCGCGGCGCACATCATGCCGGCCGCACCACCGCCGATTATCGCAATTTTCATTTAATATTTATAAACAACCTTTCGCCTTAAACATATCGACTGGAGTCGGGGCTGCGCCGGCTTTAATTTCCGCGACGCGTTGTGCCCCCAAGGCAGCAGTAAAACAAGCTTCCATGGCCGGAGTAATTGTAGTCGGTAATTTTGCCGGGTCAATGCCAACCGCTTTAAGCGCCGCTTCTTGCTGAGCATTAATAAGCGGATTTTTTACAGTAGTCGTGGTACCGGCTTTCGTGGTGGTACTAGTTGCCGGCGAAGTAAAGGTTTTAATAAATGGCTTTATACCATACGGATCGGCAACAAACAAATACACTCCCACAATAATAATCAAAAAGAAAATTACGCCGAGCGTGATAAAAAATATTTCCAAGAATTTTTTCATAATTTTATAGATTAACTAATAATTGAATTCTTTTTACGTAAACCGAAAATAATAGGCAAAAGAAAAGTTATTACATAATATAAATAAACATCCAGTTTATAATATCCGTCCGCTGGCTTTAACATCTTTACCAAAAATATATAATCTAAAACAATCGCAAGCATGGTCCAAACTACCGCTAATTTTAAATAATACTTTAGCGACTCACCTTTTATTTTTTTAAATAACACCCACAGCGCAAAAACAATACCAAACGGCATAATCACCCACCCCAGCAGATTTGCAGGAACCAAAGCAAAAAACACAAAACCGAGAATATATCCAAATAACCAAAGAACGAATCCCCAACCCAGCGCGTCTTTGTAAAATTGTTTTAACATATTACTTGTTTAGATAAGTAATTGTTAATTGTAAAACTGTTGCAAAAGAAACCCAAAGTAAGTACGGAATTTGAATGTACGCGAGCCATTTGGCAAATGGATAAATCGCTACCATCGCCCAAACCAAAGTACAAAGCACTAGTAAAATATCCACAGCTGCCAAAAAATTATTTTTAAGCCCGAACTGTAAATAAGTAAAAATAAAATTAAAAAACAAATTAAGAATAAAGGGCAAATAAACAATCGGGGAAATTTCTTTTTTAATGGCCATCAGGAATACTTTGCCGAATGAAATAGCGATTAGAATATATAAAAAAGTCCAAACTGGTCCAAACAGCCAAGATGGCGGCGACCATTTCGGCTTGATAAGCTGCGAATACCAATTGTAAGCGTTCATATTTTACAAATGATTTATACCGCCATTTTAAAAATTTTTCGAAATAAGAAAACTTGCTCCAAAAACCAGAACCATAGAAATAAATAGCCAACCGACCACATAAAAAAACAAGCTGACGGCATCTTTTTTCTGGCCGTCTAAATACCAAAGTATTGACCGGCCGAGAGTGAGCCCAGCGGTGATAGACGCCGACACTACAAACAACAATAAGACCGCGATTGGCGTGAGAAAAGTATCCTTCGGCCCGATAACTCGATTTGCATTTTGCATAACGGTCGCAATCAAGGTGATATAAGCGACAACTCCCAAAGCCTGCAAAAACGAAAGTTTCAATAATTTTTTGTCCATATTTTATTTTTTAAGAATTAATTCCAAAAAATTTTCTCATTTTTCTAAATTTTGAATCGTACCTTCTTTCCACATAAATCACCCGCCAAAAATATCGCCCGGCGAGAAAACCGCCAATAACACCAGTCGCAATGAGCGTGAACTGAACGACGGTTGGTAAAACGCAGTATCCGGAACCAAACGCTGTGTAATTATATAAAATAATATTTTTTCGAAGCGCGTACTCAATCATTTTTATTTCAATGATTGCGTGCGCGAGAAAACTAAGCATGAGACCGAGTACTACCCAAGAAAAAATATAAAAGTATTTTTTTAATTTCATACCGTTTTCTTTTTTACTGCGTCTACATAACTGCAATAATCGCAGGTTTTACCCGCTTTAGGTATTGTATCACTTTTTAAACAATTACAAGCTTCTACCACTGCTTGCTCCACCCACGAATCATCGCCAACATAAGAAATAAGAGTGATATCAAACTCAAGCTTACCATCAAACGCCTCTCGGTCGGTCTGACCATTACAATAAACAAAATAGCCGGTCGAAGAAACTTTATACCCGTTTTGGCGGAGCAACCACTGATATATTTCCATCTGTCGCTTGTAACCAATCTGCCAGTCTTTATCTAGCGCTAATATTTCTTCGTCTTTCGAAGTCGCCTTATAATCGACGACAATATATTCCCCTTTTGAGTTTTGCCAGAGATCATCGATCGCGCCCGAAACCGTGATACCCGTTGGCTTATGGAAATATTGGATACCGGTAAAGTTATGCCGCCATTTTTCCAAATCTTCATGCGCGACCGGTATGGCGTCAATTTTGTATTTCGCCATCAGCGGGTGCTGGGTGCCATTCGCGCGGTGAATATCAAATTCAAGTTTGAGAAGTTTATCAACGGCGGAGTTCAGGTTAAAAGGAAAACCCTTGGGGCGGCTGGTGCCGAGTTTGTTGTCTAAATAAAAACAGCGGGGGCAGCTCAAAAATAAGTCGATTTTACTGCGGCTGAGCTTCCAGTTGTTTCCGCCGTAGTTCCAGGCGGGAGAGCGGTTGGGGTTGTAATATTCAGACATAAAGATATTTTATAAAATCTCGTTTCGTGCCTTCGGTTTTAGGAAAGATTGGTATATTTAATTCTTTCGCTAGTGCAATTTCTTCTTCCATTCCTTTTGATATTCGGTCGCCATATAACCATAATTCATCCACAAATTTTCGATGAAAACATTCAAAATTTGCGATTTTCCCTAATTCCCTGTCTACAATAACATCATCATTAAGATACTGCAGAGAAACTAAATACGGAGCTACGGGTACTAGGTGCTCTGAGTGAATTTCATAGCAAATTGAAATAACTTTTTGAATATTATTTTTTACGTCGCCACCAATCGGATGACCAATAAAAACTGTTTTCATATCTATACCTTCTGAAAAATAAACAGATGTTCGTGCATTATCAAAAGGAAATTTGCTTCTTTTGATTTGTTTACCCAAAAACCAGTCGCTTTACAATTAAATTGTCTTTTTATAATATCTTCTTTTAATTTAAAACCAACGTTCAAAAACTCATTCATCACTCGAAAAGCCATCGGTTGATACATTTTTTTACGGCGGGTATCTCCCATCAAAATAGCGCAAAACTTTCCAGGTTTTAAAACTCGATATAATTCTTTTGCAACCAAACCGCACTGCTTCACAAATTCATCAATATCATTAATATTTGATAGATCTTCTTTTATTTTGCCGTCGCTGTATTTAATTATATCGGCGTAAGGCGGATGTGTAAGAACAAAATCAATCTCTTCATTCTTTATAAATGTCATTTTTCTGGCATCACATTTAATTATCCTTTGTTTCGATTTGGTTGGCGCATCAAATTTTAAGGCTTCTTTTGTTCTGTTTAGGGCTTTCTCGTTTACATCCACGCAAGTAATATGCCGATTTAATATTTTTGCTTCAATCGCTGTAGTTCCCCCACCAACCATGCAATCCAAAAGATGGTCTCCCTCCTTGGAGTACCTTAGAATTAAATTGCGCACTACTTCGGGTGCCCAATTTCCTCGCCAGTCAGATGTGTGTGTCGCCCAATTTCCTCGCCTCGGAAACGACCAAACGGTAGTACACTCCATTTCAAAGGCGTCTGGTTGAAGTTTAAAATCTTTTTGAGACATTAAATAATTTTATACTTTTTTGACTTTGCAAGTTTTATTGAATCGTAATTATTTTTATCTGTAAATTCATATTGCCAAATCAGATATTCATCAACTCTTTTTTCAAAAAATAATAGAAAAACTTTTTTCTTTGTATGCTCCGACCATTGTCTATAAGGGTAATACAACTGCCTAATTATTGTATTTTTCGTGGATGAATTCTTTGCCTCAATTAAAACAACTTTGTTTTTTCCCTCATAACCTGCATCTACTTCTGTTTGCACCCCTTTTGTTTCAACTATATTATTACCTACTTTATAAGTAAATTCGGGAGTATATTTTCTACCACGAATAGTGAGAACAAGACTCGGATCTTGCATAAAAGTTCTAATTAGACTTGAGGCATAAGCAAAATCAAGATGTTGCATCTCTGAGTTGCCTATTTTTGTCGTATCTAAATCAAAATCAAGTTTAGTATTGTATATTTCTGCGTCACCTTTAATATCTGGGATGTCGACATACCCTTCTCCTTTTACAATAACGTAAAACTTATTTTTAACAGGTAATAAAATTAAACCATTTTTCTTCATTATATCGGGAACACTTTCGCGTGTGTCCATTTTACACAAAATCCGCACTTCTTTTTCAGAAGTGTTTTTAAAATCTTGGACAGATTTCTTTATATCCTTTGCAGATAAATAAAAGGGTTG